>UMHQ01017617.1_pt1 | contig 64585 bp, 78 predicted proteins | sample 1965531 | NCBI WGS metagenome assembly UMHQ01 (sample SAMEA4836098, study PRJEB28245) | human gut metagenome | biome: gut microbiome; material: fecal sample | place: Denmark | collected 2008 | reverse complement strand
GGGCAGGAACAAGCCGCAATGCTCGCCATCGCGGTAGTTGACAAAGAATCTGTTGGTATTGGCTGGACTGGCTTCGGTTGGTGCCGCAGTCTGCTCTCTCGTGTATTTGGATGGGAGACTGCATGCGGTCAGCAATGGGTACAAGTATGGCCCGGCTCGTCATTTGGAGTATTTGAGCGCACTCCTGCACTCCTTCAACCGTTCCGTCGATGTCGTGGCCGCAGATACTTATCGGAAGGTGTGTGACGAGGAGAGTCGTAAGTACGACGAGTTGGAGGAGGCTCGGGAGAAGGCTTGGAACATGTCCCGTTGACATGGATGAGTATCCTTTTACGTCTGTATATGTTATACTGGAATAGTTCACATAGGGAGACGTAAAGGAAAGCTATGATAAAGATTCTCGTCAAATTATGCAACAGGGACAGTCGCACTGTATATCGGGACGATTTGTGGTACGAACTGGCCGATATGCTCAGAATCTACCTGAACGCCGACGCATTACCGGGGGATGGGGAACGGTGGGAGCTGTTGAGAACGCTGGCTTCCACTCTTATTGGACGAGCCATCGAGAAGGGGCTTTTTGAGGACTGCGCAAGGGTCAACGTGTATCCGGTATCCTTTCAAGCAGTTCAGGGAGATTGACCTTCCTGTCATATTAAGCTATAGTGGAACTGTTCACATAAGCAAAAGGAGAAAACAATGAACGTAAACGAACTTATAGAGCAATTGAGGAAACTACCCAAGGAAGTACGCGAACAACCCATCATGGACGGTAAGCCGAACGTAGGCTACCGGCTAGCCGGTCTTCACGCAATTTCAGCCGCCAAGGTCATTGTATCCGACGACGGCGCTTGCAACGTGTACGACCCGGAGCTTTCCGACGAGGGAAACGTAACAGAGTTGGAAAACCGATATGACATGCCGATGCATGTCGAACATCGGGCATTGGCATTCTTCAATTGAGATAGGGGTCGTACAAATGGACGCGAACACTCCCATTAACATTCCCATCCGTCTTGAACAGTGGATACATGACAACTACATGGAAGTCGAAACCATTATCATCGATGCCCGGCCAATCCTAGACGCAACCGGTTTCGACAATCTTCCCGAATGGGAGGATTGGGGCGCGGACTTCATCGCGGAGGACGCTCAAAGAATCGGACTGCTGAAAATGTGGTCTGGGCCATTCACGGTCGAACTGTTCAACTGCAACGAGTATCCCGACTATCTCGAATGGCGTAAAACCCATAAGACCATTGAGGGTGCCGCAGAACATATCCTCGACTTGAGCAAGAAGGAATTGCAACGGCGAATCGAAGAAACCAAGAAGCAACTCGACAAGTATGTTAGCCAATATGAGGCATTATGCGAGGAACGGTATCCGCGTCAAACTTCTGGAACGGAACTGGTTGGCAAACTACTCGTCTAACATCCGAAGGGAAAGATTGGAATACTGCTGTATTTATACTTGCTTCTACTCTGTTGGACATGGCCCGCGCCATGGGTGGTCACGGCTACGACGAGATGTGGCGAGACAACGCTTTGCCGGGCATAATCGGTTCGGCCTGTACAACGAACAAGGAAAGGTTTTTTGATGTCACTTGATTCGATTCTATCCTTGGCGGGCCTGTTGTTCGCAGTTCTGGGTGCGCTGGCCGCTCTCGTCTCCTATGTTTTCGACTCGGAGTGGGCGGACGTTCTGGTCCCTTTCTTCTTCTTCGGTCTGCTGGCCTGTCAGACAGTGCGACTTATCTGCTATCAGGAGACCGACGCATTGGCCCCCATGTTGGCAGCGGGATTCGCCATTCTCGTCTGGCTAGTGGCTCTCACGCGGCGGAACGGAGATTCTTGGAATGATTGACATGCAAGACAACGAAGAGAACCGCTGGCTACTGCTGGACATGGCCCGCGCTATGGGTAGCTATGGTTATAATGAGATGTGGTGGGCGGATGTATTTGAGCCGGATGAATTGGAGTATTCCGCTCCCGACTTGTACGAACAGTTCATCAACTCGACGGACTACAACCCCGAAGCGCATTGGGTGCGCCGCAGGGAGTACGGCAACGGCTACGAATCCGTCATCGAGGAAAGCCTATTGGACGACGCATGGCACATGCGCGACGACATCATAGAACTCGCCCGCCGTGAGGACGTTCGCAAGAACATTCCCGACATCGACTTCGAGACGCGACTGGAAAAGCTGGGCGTCGAACCGTGAGTAATCAAACGAAAAGGGAGCATCATATGAGGCTCGACTACAACAAGCGCGTAATCGACGCGCTTGCCAAGGCGTTGGGGAAGACCTCGGAACAGGTCGAAAGGATTCTCATCGACTCCGGCGTCATGCGACCCAACATCCCGTTGGAGCCGTTCGAGAACGGCTGGTACATCAGCCACGACCGGGAATGGATGCTGTACAAGCGCGGCGAGGACAGATGGGAGTCGGTGAGATACAACGTTTGCGGAAGCATGTCCATAGGCGCGACGGACTGGGAGAAGACCGGCGAGTTCATAGGTGGCACCGCGTTCCCGCTCACTCCCCTGAGCAGGCTCGTCAGGCTCCCCGGTAAGGTGGATGAACTGGCGGCGGAGCTTGAGAGGAAAACGCACGAGCCGATGGACGGCCAATACCCGGAGGGGATTAAAGAATACGAGGACGGATACCGGAGCGCGACGCGCGATGCGTTCATGGCCGTCCGCCGTCTGCTATAAAAACTATCGGTTCCACTCCGTCCGCAAGCAAGAAAGCAGTTTTTCTGAGATAGGAAATTCTGAGATGAACGCGAACGAGCTTATCGAACAATTGCAATCACTACCATCTGAATTCCTCCGTCTACCCGTACTGGTGGGAGTGTTCATTGACGCATTGGTGGGCAGTACTGGCATATCGGCGCAATCGTCGGCGAAAACGAAGCCTAACCCTTTAGAGAAAGAAGTCCAATCATATGGGAAATCATTACTATGCGACGCTATCCCACACCGACTCGGACGCGTTGCCCCTCGTCCAGCAGTTCGACAGCCGGACACGGCGAGACCAATGGGTTCAGCATTCCCATCTGGCCGGTTACGACATCGAAGTTCGAAAGATTGCAGCCAGACAAGCTGGCTTGCTGACACTTAAACTGGTGAACAGGCTTGACTGGTATCTACGCCAATCATCGGAATACAAGCCGTTAGCCAACCTGAAAGACGAATACTATCTGCGACGCAACCCGTTCTGCTATCACGACGGCAACCATGACGCACCCTTATCCACGGTTGTCAGCTCATACCGTCCCTACCTGCGTTGGCGAGAGAGCAATCCTTGGGAGTATGAGGTCTGGTACTGGTGGTTGCCGCTAACCTCTCCCGAGGACGTGAATCTGGCGGAAACGTTCAAAACCCATTTGGACGAACTACGCAAGCAGGAAGGCAATGGACACCTTCATCGTATGACCGCTGAAATTGAATGGCTCACCGTTCCAGAAGTCAACCTCATCACTGAAGTCGGGCCAGCACAAAACTGGTGGCCCCGCTACTCCCATTCGAACATGGACGATTGGACTCGCCAACGCATACGGAAAGCAACCGAAACCACTGACCCCAAAGACTTGGTGGACATCGTTTACAAGCTGGGTCTTTTTCTACCGAAGGAGGCAATCTATTGAGTGTTGAGAAAACGGGAATCTGGACGGAAACCTATCCAAAAGAACCCTGCGCATTCTGTGGTAAAAATGTCGCTATTCGAATCAGTGAGATTCTTATCTTCGACAAAAAATATTGGGAAGTCCGCATTTTCGACGATAGTGGCTGTCCGTTGTCCTCAATGTTCGAGCGGGGTTTGCGAATGGGGTCAGCGGGTGAAGTGTGTGCCGCTCTCAAAAAGGAATGGCATGAAATTGTGAAAACCGTCAACAACATGCCGGATTGTCCGGAATGCGGACGCTCTCCGGTTTGTCGTTATTCCAAGAACCTCGACCGTTGGATTATCCTTTGCGAAAAAGGACATTTGAGAACGGATGAGGCTTTCGTTCTCTCTGCCATGAGGAATTGGAACAAGAAAGTCGGTCAATATGTTTGCGACAATCAGAACCAACGACTCGGTCAATGTCTGACGGAGTTCTGGCATCAAGGGGATACGTCGGACGAGAATCTTCCGGAATTCATGAGGCAAAGCTGGCGTGAGAAATACGCCGATTGGGAGAGAAAGTGAACGGAAACGTGAATTATCATCCGCTCCGCCGTTGCGTCATCTGCAACGAACTAGTGGAGGCCGACGACCCGACATGCGCGGTCTGCGGCCAACCGGCTTGCAGTAACCACGCTTACGACGTGGGTGGCGGCGAATGGTATTGCGCCGACTGCCACCACGGAAAAACTCACCCGTGCGCGGACTGTGGTACGCCATCCCATTGGCGGTGCAAGGATTGCGGCAAATGGGTTTGCAAAAACCATTCGACATTCGTCGCGGTTCAAGGTGAGGAATTCTATACTCTTTTCGGCTACTACTGCGATAATGATTTACGTTGGGAACTAGCGGAAGAACAAGCTAAGGAGGTGACGTTGTGAGTGAGAAAACCAGACGGGATAAGACGTTGAAGCTTATCGAGGACGGCGATGACGATGATTGGAAGGCTGCCGTATTTATACTTCCTTCTACTCGCTTGAGTTTTGGCCGCTCCTTTTCTGGGAGCGGCTTTTATTTTTCTCATCCAGATGTTATAGTGGAATTGTTCACAAAAAATGGTTAAGGAGAAAAATATGAGCGACAAAAACACCACATCAAAACTTCCCAAGTACAAGAAAACCATCGACACCACCGGGTTCGGACTATCTTGCACCACCGAATACGGGTTCGATGACGAGGGATGGTTCCATCACTCGTACACGTACACCTATAAAAACAGGAAAGCCATCGTCAGCGCAGTGGGAGACGGGGAACCACTGCCATCCGACTGGCACACACGTCAAAGCGCATACGCCTCCTACCATGAGGGTAGGAAACAGGTAGGCCGAATCCGCGCCTACAACATTCTTGAAAACGCCCAAATCAAAGCAGTCCGCTGGGTCATGGGCTACGGTTCCGACAGTAAAGCGGACGAAGCCTACCGTGTCATACGATTGGAGAAAAGCCGCCGAAACCAGCGGATATGCCAGAGAATCCCGGAACCACTCCGTATGGAAGTGGATGGACTGGCCAACACTCTCGGTTTGAGGATTCACAGCAACGAGGACAACGAAACCGTCGAAACGTTCGTGGACGCCTATCTCGCCGCCGCCGAAGACAATGGTCTTATCGAGCTGAGGGAACGCCAGCATGGGTACGAGACCTCAATCACCGCATGGCTGGACGGGGACGCCGGACGAAAGACGGAGGACGCTCCTGACTGGGAGAAGTTCAAGGCGACCGCCACGGCAATCATCCCTCTCTATCAGGAGTGCAGGCGCAAGGCTGCTGAAAGCGTCGGACTTGCCGAGAAACTGGATTGAGGACAACCTTTCGGTTCGACCGCCAATGTGGGAGCATCCTCCAGAATCGACCTGTAGTCCTCCAACACTCCGACCGTCACGTTCAAATCGACGGCCACGAGGAACGCTTCGCCCTCGTACACTCGTTCGGACTGTATGTAGTCGAACGGATTGATGAGCAGTGTCGCGGTCTCCTTGCGCACATGCGTTTCGGCCTTGTCGTCGTATTGGCTCTGGCAACGGGCGTCCCCATGCGTCCAGTGGAGCAGCTCGTGGGCCAGCGTGCATCGTTTTTGCCGTTCGTTCAGACGCGGGTCGATGACGATGATGTGCGTCAACTCGTCGTATACGCCGTTGATGTTCTCAGGCAGTTCCTCTTCGAACACGTGCGGTGCCGGTCGGGTGAGTTCCACGGCGCGTCGCATGTCCTCATAGCTCATGCGCCTGTCGAGGGTGACGTTTCTGCCGTCCAATGGGGGATGGTTCAGCAATCGTCCTCGCTTTCCGCTTCCGCCTGTTTGTTCGGGTCGTGGTTCGCGGCCAAGGTGAGGTCTCCCGTGTTGATTCTGCGCAGTACGTCTTGTAACTGTTGTTCCACGGTCGAGAGTTTTGTCTGGTAGCCGTTTTGTCCAGCGATTAGCTCCTCTGGCTCCATGCACCATGCATGGGCGAGCGCTTCCACGTCGGCGGGGAGCCATTCGACCGTTTCGTTGTATCGTGTGGTGACGTAGCTGGGGCTTTTGCCTAGTTGACGCGCGATGTCCCGTGCGGAGAGCCGTCGGATTCCGGCTTCCGCTAGGATGCGTTGGTTGATTCTTCTGTTGAATTCGCTGGTTTGGTTTTTTCTTTTTCCCATGTTTTCCATGATAACTGATTTTTAACATGAAACGCGTGGTTTTAGATTTGACAGCATACTTTTATATGCTATTGTCTGTAATTACGAACACTTGTTCACTCGAAGAAACAGGAAGTCAATGCATAACATGAGTTACGACAAGGCACGGACGCCCTTGCGGACAGTCAGGTAGACACCTCCAAGAAACCCGTCCCACACACCCCGCCTCAAAATTGGAGGAACACACCCCCAATTTTGTGAATACGCCCAGTATGACTAGAATAAAAAACGTCCACACAATATAAGCCAGACTCCACACAGGCCAGACCAAAAGGAATGTTTTGAGAAAGACAATAGACCAGAAAATCCTCTTGGATAAACACTTCACAAAATTAGACATCCTAGGCCAGCACCTATGGATGATGCTACAACTGCATCCAAAGACCAACGCCCTCGGCGTATGTGATTGGACGTTTGGGAAAATCAACGCCTACACTCACGGAAACACTCCCACCCTATTCCAACAGGCGGGCCGGGAACTCGTAAACGAAGGACTACTGGTCATAGACGAGGACACCGAAGAAGCTCTCCTTCTCGACCATATCGACCTCACGGCGGACTCGGGAACCATCGAATCCGCATACCTTGGAACCGCCAGCCCAAGACTGCGCAGAATCCTAGTCAGCGAACTGAACCGAACCCTCCGACAGGGAAAACACTTCCCGTTCGAGTGGGAGGAGATTCACGACATCCGCAGAGAGCCGAACGCGGACTCCGACGAATATGAGGAGCCGCATCCAAGCGTGGAACCCGTCGAGGATGATTCCCTAAACACCTCCCAGACAGATAATTCCACCTCCAAAAAGGAAAAAGAACCCGTTCAGCAGGACGATATCGAAACTTCAAGCGTGAAACCCGGCGAAACGGAAGACAAGCCCGTCAAGAAGCGTCGTGGACGGCCACGCAAGAATCCACTCCCTCCGGAAGGAGAAGACAAGCCGAAGCGTCGGCGCGGTCGCCCACGCAAGTACAAACCCGAACCGGTCGAACTGATGGACGGAACCATGGAGCCTCCGTTCGAGGAACCGATGACCATGGAACAGGTCGAGGTTCTGCCACAATACGATTCCGACGCTCCAATCGACGTGGATGATGACGGGGAACCCAAGTATTTGCAGTGGGATGAAATCCCTCAACAGCTTTGGTTCTGGCATCCACTGCCCGAAGACTGGTCTCCGACCGAGAAAGCATCGAAACTGTACAAGGATTTGGGTGGTGGAAGCAAGATGACCATCTTGCAAGCAGCTGACCTGTTCCGCAAAGTGTACGATTCACGCCTGTATGTGGAACGTGACAACGGTTTCAAGGCCGCTCCGCTTTCGCCTGACCGACTCTTCATCCAACAGTTGCTTCACTGGCGTAAGGAGAAGGACGAGGAAAACGAACGCAAAGCCAAGGAAAAAGCCGAGAAGGAAGCTTTCCTCAATGAGGAACCGACAATCGACGTAGACCCCATCTGGGGAAACCCCGAAGACTTGGTTTCCGCCAAAGTGGAACAGGAAAATCCCCAACAGGAGGAAGTGACCCCACTGATTCCAGACGAGGAAGTACCGAAAGTCCGCCACTATAAGCGGATGGTGCCGAAGGATTGGAAACCGAACCAGAAGCACATCGACCGGGCCAATGAACTGAACATCGACGTGAACACGGAAGCCGAGAAGTTCTACAACTACAGCCATTCCAATGGCAAGAAATACTTGGACTTCGACCGCGCCTTTGACAATTGGCTTCTCAATGCCGACAAGTTCAACAGGAACGGTCAGAGCAGACGTAAGACCCGTAGTGAGGAAGGATACGAGCACAACATGAACATGTTGAAAGAATCCATCGCCAAAGCCGGATGGGATGAATGATGACAGCACAGGCTCCAACACAAGGAACGTTGACCACGGCACAGGCCGGTAATGGCAAACAGCATTATCCCCGCGCCTTCGAACGCCCGTGCGCCATCGCGCTGTTGACTCAAATCAACAGTCATTACGGCAACAAGCCGTTGGATGACGTGCAGGTGGATAACTTCGTCAACGAAATCGACCATACGATTAAAGCCGACGAAGCCCGCCAAGCCATCATCGAGTTCTTCAAAACCCACTCGTCCAGAGACGCTTGGATAGCCCCCTGCGACATCAATCAGATGGTCAGAAGACAACGGCTCAGCCGAGTGCCGTCGCCAGCCGAAATCAGCCGAATGTTGGACGCGGACGGCATCACCGACGCGAACACCGCATGGGGATTCCGACGAGGACTGACCTACGCTCTTTCCAAGGGGGCTTCGCCGGAACGCGCGGTTGAATATGCGAAAAGACACTGTGATGACGTGAAGACCATCTCCAACACTCCAGAACAGTATCCACAGCTCACAGCCGGTGACAACGTGGGGAAGGCAGATGGTGTCACATCATTCTCAGCACTGCTGAAAGACTTCCGGTCAGGATTAGAACGAACCTCCACACAGGCCAATCCAGTTCCGACCGAAAACAAACCGACAATTCAGAAAACCGATAAGAAAGAAGAAACCAAACAATGACCGACGTCACCACCAAGCTTATTTACGACACTTTCATCCAGAATCGTCCCGATAAGGTAGGCGAACAGGAAGCGGAAGAACTGTTCAACCATTGGCTTGAAGTCCACGGATTCCAGCCGGAGGAACAGCCCATCGCACCAGCTGGATTCGAGTATGAGACCGTCAAAACCAAGGAGGATTCCACACCATCCTCCGACGACTTGGACGTCATCGCCCTCGCATCCGACAATGCCACCAATTCCGCTTCAATGATTTCCGACGTGATGGATTCTCTTCCTGAAAGCACCCGGGAAGCGCTTGCGTGCGCGTTGAACGACTTTGACTGTGCCGCCGAGCATCTGCACAGGTTGCTCGACAAGTACAATTACAAGCCTTTGGAAGAAAGGGAGGAAGAGTGAAGTAGCACAAGAGTACAAAACCAATCCACACACAGTAAGAAACCAGAAGGAAAAGATTTGGAAAACAAACTCCGAGGGAAAATCCCCTTCATCGCGGCAGTGTCCGCATTATCCATGCTCGTCTCCGCAAACGTGGCATTGGCCGCAGAGGTCGGCAACCCAATCATCGTGGACAAGACCAACATGTTCACGGCTGATGAAACCGTTGACCTGTTGGGCGGCGACTTGGGTGAGGCGGCGAACTTCGGTCTCGTCGGTTTCGACTCCATCCATCTCAACGCGCATACGAACAGTAATATCGCCACCGAACACGCCTACATCGGAGCAGCCTTCGGCAATCACGCCAACGGCGTGGACGAGCCGGAAGTCAGCTACATGGACAAGGTTGACGGCAACATCAACGTCAGTCTGCCCGCCGACTCCAAAATTGTGTTCGGACAGTCCAACACCATCGGACAGACCGACAACGGCAACAGTTGGACGGTGAACGGCAACAAGCTGGAAATGCAGACCGGTGGAAGCCTTCCGAAGTCGGAACGAGTGTTCAAGGACTCCAAGACCGTCAAATACCTTGACTTGGAGGCCATGGAAAAGAGCATGACCAGCCTGTCAGCCAAGTGGTCGAAAACTCCGGAAGCCAACGCGACCCATGATTTCTCCGACATGAACAAGCGTCACATCGACGCCAACGGTGACGTTGCCCACCTCAACCTCGACGCCACGGAACTGCAAGGCAATCGAGTCACCGCCACCTTGGGGGAGAAGACCCGTCTCGTCGTGAACGTTGACGCCGAAGGCGCGGACAATATCACTCTGCCCCAATTGGACGTGGACGGCATCAACCATGCCGAATACGCGGATTGGACAAACAAGTGCGTCATCTACAATCTGACCGACTCCAAAGCCAAGGACGGACAATATCACGGCAACGTCGGCACCGCTGGCGCATCCTCTTCCGTGATTCTCGCCCCAGAAGCCAATGTGGACGCGTCCCAGAACGTTGAAGGGCAGATTATCGCCAAGAACGTGACCATCGGCGGCGAATTCCACCGCAACAGCGTCAACGTTCCCGCCACCCGCCACGTCGAGGTGAAGCTGGACGGTCAGGACAAGACCGAGACCACTCCGTTCGTCGTGCCCCAGCCCGCTAAAGACCATTACCGGTTCATCGTCTGGACCACCAACCCGGACGGAACCGGCGACTCCTACAAGCCGGGCGAGACCGTGACTTCGATTCCGAAGAACACCACCCTGTATCCGCAATGGGAGGCGAAGCATGTGCTCCGCTATGACATGAACGGTGGCGACGGACAGTATGAGGATTCCGACTTGCCAGCCGACGTGTCCGACACGGCTCCAACCCGAGACGGTTATGAGTTTGACGGTTGGATGATTGATGGCGTCAAGGTCGATTCCGATAACACTGTTGAGGACAATGGTTCCGATGTGACCGTGGTCGCACAGTGGACTCCGGTCAAGCAGGATGTGACGCCGACTAAACCGGACGTCCCATCCAAGGGTGACGACAACAAGACCAACAATGGCGGAAACGGTTCCGACACTCCGAAGGATGATAATACGGACACGCCGTCCAAAGACGACAGCAAGCCGGACACTCCGAAGGGTGACGACAATACCGACACTCCATCCAAGGATGATGGGAACAAGACCGAAACCCCGAAGGATGACAATACCAACGTGCCGAACAAGCCGGACACTCCAAAAGACGATACCGACACGCCATCCAAGGATGACGGCAAATCCAACAATGATACGGGCGCTCCCTCCGACGGCAAGAACGACGTGAACACTCCCGCCGGGGATAAGACGACCGGCAACGGTAAGGACGATAACGACAATAAGACCGTGGACGCCAATAAAACCGTCCAACAGGATGGTCAAGGCTTGGCTGTCACAGGCGTGACGGTCGGCATCATCGCCATCGCGGCCATCATGCTTGCCGTGGTTGGGGTAATCCTCTCCGCAATCAAGAGGCATGAGTTCAACCGCTAAAGAAGATTGACTGGGGGTGTGCCAATGCGGCACACCCCTTTTGTCTCAAATGGGAACATCGTAAAAAATATAAAAGAAAGCTGATGGAATGAAGGATTTCAGCAAATGGTTGGAAGCTTGGGAGAATTACCCTCCAGTTCCCGACTGGATGTCCACCCTTGACCTTGCTGTCGTCGGAATCTTCGGATGTGCCGCGATTCTTGGACTGGTTATCGGAATATTCGGCGTGAGCAGTTATGAAAGTGGTTTAGGCAAAATCGCCTGCATAAGCTTTGCTGTCGGAATCATAGGAATACTTTTAGGATTTCTTTTCAGTGTATTCGTTAACGTATATTACGAAGGAAAAGCTTCCGCACCACTCACGCTTCGCGAACAGATTTCCACCGTTTGGAATTTAGAAGATATAGACTGCGACTCCCTGCCTAAACGCAAACTGCCTACAGAGGATTTGAAATGCGTTGTCTACAAGGGTGACAAGAGAATCAAAGTCACATTGCACGCAAGCGAAAGCAAAGTCGGATTGTACACATCCGACGGGAAGCGTTTCCTAACGGAATAGGAAGGTTTTAGATAATGAGTCAATATGGAGAAGAGCTTAATATGCAGATACTGCAACCGTTGGATTTGGACTCCACTGCGGGAATATTGCAGTTGAACGGCTATCTGGTTCCGTTATCCGAATGGAGCAAAGCCAGAGAGGGCTACAAAAGCAACACCGACCGACGGGCGTTCGTCATCATACTGTGCGCGTTAATCGGGTTAGCGGTCGCCTGCATGGAAATATGGGCCACCAGCAGTTGTCCTATTCGACTTCCCACCTATATCCACGTTCTTGTTTTTCTGATGAGCTTCGGATGTAGTCGGGTGGTGTTGTTTCCCTCCAGCAGAATGGAGAAAATTATTCGCCCGAAACCGGACAGCCCCAGCCGAGTGTTGGAGTCCGAATTCGACATCCATGTGGTCGGACTGGAAGACACTCCACTGTTCGACAAGACCGGTTACAGGAAAATACTGCTCCAGACCGACGAAACGCATTTCAGTCCCGCAACCTTGTTTGTTTGGGAGGAGCGAAGCAGTATCAAAGAAGAAGGTATTTGGCCTATGACATACATTGCACTGTTCGACAAGGACGGCAAGCCAATCAGACCGCAAAAGAGTGAGCCTGCAAGTCAAAAGGTGGTTGAAAATAGTGAAAAATAGACTGACTCTCACAGAACAGGAAAAGGCTCGGCTCTGGTTGGAGCGGGATGTGAGATTGTCCCGGCAAGCGTTCGAATCCCGTTTGGCTAGAGAAAGAGAATCTTGTCCCCAAATGGACAAAGGAAATCAGAATGGCGTATCAAGACCCGTGGCGTGAGGCTGTTGAAAACGCTAAAGAACTTCTCCGATTGGGAATGCCACCACAGAAAGTGCAGGAGCGGACTCGACTCCCCAAGAGCACCATCGACAAGATAGCTCCACCTATACTGCGAGAGAACGCGGAACGTGAAGCCATTCAGGAAGCCGAACGCGCTTTGAAGCGGGAGCACGAACGAATCCTCAAGGAAAAATATCCATGCCCGCTCTGCCATAAAGGTTATGGGATTGTTGACGGCGGTGCGCTCACCGCGTTTTTGGACGGTTCCGTCTGCCGTATCGGCGCGGAAGATGAAACCGTTGGCAAGGGAAGCCCCTTCTTTCGCCCTTACTATGCTCACTGTTCGTATAGGCGTTGTCCAGCCCGACTGATTTTTCCCCGTGATACGCGGGAGGAAGCGTTGAGGGCTTTCCTGTTGGGAGAGTGGATTAGACCACACCCGTTCGTCAGTGTGAGCGACGGTTCCGAATGGACGTACACCAAACAGGGATTGGCGTCTGCCGTTTCATCATTGATGAACGATTATTCACCGGAGCAGATAAAACAATTAGGTTTCAATCCGATTGCCGTGGACGAGTTGGCGAACCGTCGGGCGTTACGGATTGCTAAATTCAATCCGGACGCTTTCGATTTGACGCTCATGTGTCCCAAATGTGGCAGTCGGGGAGAGTTCCGCAAGGCCGTCAATCCGACGAATCATAGCAAGGAATCATGGTGTTGCTGGTGGCGGGTCGGCTGTCCAAGATGTGGAGCCAGAACCGTCAACTCGTTTCCTACCCGCGAACAGGCGCAGTCCGCTTTCGAGGAGGGAGACTTGTTGCGGGAGCCGAAAAACAAGGAGAAATAAGGAGTTGCGATGGGATTATTCCGATTCTTTCATAGGGAAAAACGGGAAAACATTCCAGTAAAAACCAATCCACGTCCCATTGAACAAGACAAGCTCAAAGCGGTCATGTATGGACTTGCCATAGGAGACGCATTAGGTGTACCTTATGAATTCCAACAACGAGACACATTCACGTGCATTGGAATGACAGGCCATGGAACCCACAACCAGCCAGCCGGAACATGGAGCGATGACACCGCATTGAGTCTAGCAACCTTGGACTCGCTTACCGAATGCCATGGTGAGGTCAACACCGCCGACATGCTCATGCGTTACCGAATGTGGTTGGAACATGGAATGTATATGCCGGACGGGAACACGTTTGATTCCGGCATAACCGTAGCCACAGCCATCAGGTCAAAGCATGGTTGCGATGGATTAAGCGATAACGGTAATGGTTCGCTAATGAGGGTCGCACCATGCGCCTTCTACAATTTGCCGGACATGGAAATCAAACAGGTCAGCGCCATCACCCACGCTCATGAAATCAGTATGACGGCGTGCGTACAATACGTGCGAATCCTCGAAGGACTGTTAAACTGCGTTCCTTCACATAAGGCGATAACGGATTCAGGATTCCCGTTCGACCCAACCATTCCCAGAACGGAAGTAGAATCGGACGGATTCGTACTCCACACATTGAACGCGGCACTCTGGTGCTTAACCAACACCGACAATTATCAGGATTGCGTACTCACCGCAGTAAACCTCGGAGAAGACACGGACACCACGGCCAGTGTCGCGGGAGCCTTGGCTGGAGCCGTCTACGGTTTTGAGTCCATCCCTCAAGAATGGGTCGGAAAACTACGGGGACGTGAGCTTCTCAACATGTACGTTTCGGAAGCGACACGAAAACGCTGACACCCTTTCGGAGTATGTTTTAGTTAAAAGGAAACACACTCCGAAAGGAAACCTAATTTTGAAATATCTACTATTAATACTCGTCCCATCATCCATCCTGCAATGGTTGCTACTACTCGTATGCGGCGTGGGAGGATGGTTCCTGTTCTCCACTCAGTTTAAAACCTCAAAAAAGTCCATCGCCATGGTCAACGTATTAGGTGCTGTGTGTGGTATCGCATTCTTTTACGGATTGAAGAATGGTCTCGGTGGTTTGAGTGACATGTTCATGTCGCTCACCGGAAAATACGTGTACGGGTATCCGCATTCGCAAGTTCCCCTAATCAACGCGTTTATCGCCATTCCTCGTATCCTCATTGGTGTTTTTTGCATGTGTGCCGCATATGGTCTTTATCAGCCGGTATCTGAAAAAGAAGGCGAGGAGTACAGGAGGCAGAGTCAGCAGAATGAGGCAAAGGAAGTTGAACAGGCTCTCAATCAGACCATCGACCAGATAGGCGTAGTCTTCAATCTGCTCAAAGCCGAACCCGGACGGCCGAATTATCACGGTTACAAGCTAGTGAATGAGGATTGTGGTGGTCAACCAGACCCCTTATGGAACACCATGAACCCAGCCAACATCCAACAGGCGAGAAGCCAATACCGCCTCTACGGCAATCCGGGCGGCGGCCTATCACAGTCGAACTTCACCACCAATGAGATTCAATCCGGCCAGAAAGGTGAACAAATCCTCGCCAACATGATTGCCGGTAACTGTCCCAACGTGGTGTCCTTCTGGTCGTTGCACGGTCTGAACGAGCGACACCAGTTCATTGACGCGGATATCGACTGCGTGATTGCCGGACAGGACAAACAGGGCAAAACGCACTTGTGGTTCGTGGACGCGAAGAACTACAAAGGCAATGCGGATACCGCCTACCGTAACCTCACCTCAGACCAACTGTTGAGAATTAGCGTCAGCCAGCGTGCGTTCGAAACCGGTGTGGATGGTCGTCCGGATTTGAAACTTTCCGCGAACATGAACTGGCAGAGGGACATGTGGGCTTTCATGTTCAACGGCAAACCCGTCGAAGTGGAGTGGCTTGTCTGCATGGTTCCGACTTCGGATAAGGGCGTGCCGGATGTGAATGGCGTCATGTGGCCGGGTGATATTCCTTGCGTGACGCCGGAGGAGCTGGTGCGACGTGTCAATGCGGTTGACTTGGATTCGACGCAGAATCTTCCGTTGGACTGGTTGGATACTTTGAAACGACATGTCAAGCACTGAGCTGTTTTTGGGCGCGGGTTGTTTTCTTCTCGCGCCTTTTTTGTTTTTGTTGTGTTCAGCGTGTCTCATCACATTAAATGATATACTGGGATTGTTCACACAAAGGAGGTTGGAAATGCCAAACCAAACAACAATCCTCGCCCAACACGGACTAATCAAAGCAGACACCGCCACACCAAAAGACTGGGAAACCATCGACAACATCAGGGACAAAAGATTCAGCATCCCGCTAAGCTGGGAACAAATACAACAACTACTAGCCAAACACCCCACAATCCGCCCATACCTCTACCTCTCAACAGGACTCGACGGACTCGTACTACTCAACACCAATACAGGAGAAACCGCAAACACCCAACCACTCATCTTCGAAAACCTTTCAGACGAAAACGATTCCATGTTCAGCATGGTCGAACAGCATATCAGCAAATGGGACAGGACCACACCCACAAAAACGCTGATACAGCAAGGCAGAACAGACGAAGCCAAACGGCAGATAGACCACGCCACCGCACTGGCACCAACAGCCCTAATGGAACTCGTCTACCAGCTCGTCCCATGGAAAGAATTGCACGACAGGCAATACCAGCGCATGACGGCATTGAACGTCAGAAAGAACGAGGAATACCCATCACGCCAATTCGACAGGCACCTCGTCAAGTTACTCCAGCAGACCAAGCCCTGCATTGGGGGAGAGGGTGCTTTGGAGAAGACGTTCGACAAGCCTATAACAGTGTACAGGGGGGAAATCGACAAGAGCGTGCATTTGGGTTTGAGTTGGACGACCAGCCTGAAAATCGCCAAAGGATTTGCAGAACGCTTCAACATGAGCGGCATCATATACTCGACAGTGCTCAAGCCCGATGAAATATTGGCGGCTTATGCAGACGATGGCGAACACGAAGTGCTCGCCATCGTGTCAGGGGATACCGTGAGTGCCATCCTTTAGTTACAAGGAGCGTAGTCGAACTCTTTGCCACTGGTATCAACTGTGACGCAGAGCTTAGTATATCCAGAATTGTTGGAACTATTGTTCTGCTGGTTCTGGCTTTGCTGTGGCGCAGACTGTTGGGTCTGGGCATGTTGCGTCGGAGCGCTGTAGGTGCTGGTGCCACTGTTCGCACGACTGTAGTTCGTGTTCGAGTAGGTTTGGGTCTGGGCTTGCGACTGCTGTTGTGCGGCTTGGCGTGCGGCTTCCGCGTCGGCTTGTTCCTTCGCTGTCTTGGAGTCGTTCACACCAGTGACGGCCTTGGACACGGCGTCTTTCTGCGCGTTCAGGGTTTTCACGTCAGACTTCTTGTCGTCAACGGTTTTCTTTGCCGTGTCGATGGCGGTTTTCAAGCTTTCACGCGTCTTGTTGTCCTGCACCTTGCCTTCGGAATCCTTGTACAGGGTTTCCGCATCAGTAATGGTCTTGTTGAGCGTGTCCTTCGCATCCTTGACCTGCTTGTCCGTCTTGGACTTGTTCACCTTGCTTATGGCCTTGCCGATGGCGTCGATGGAATCATCGGCCTTGGCGATGTCGTCAACAACGCTGGCCTTGGCTTTGGATGCGCTCCACAGGTTCCACTTAGTGGCATGCGATGTGGCCGGAACGCCTTTCAGGGCTTCCCCGGTCTTGATGCTTTTCGTCAACGCGTCCAACACGGTCTTGTCAAGCACGTCCGTTTCCTTCGTCGCCTTGACGAGCGTCCGTGCTTCCGCAAGTGTCTTCACCAGCTTCGAATCAGCCTCCTTGGCCGACTCAAGCTGGGACTCATAGGAATCGTATGCCGTATTGGACGCATACGCGTAGCCACCGCCCACGCCGGCAAGGGCAACAACCGCCGCGATAATACTGACAATAATCGTCTTCTTGGCGGGCTTCTTGGCGTTTCCCTCGTCGTTTTCGTTTGGGTTGAGGATGGTGGTTTCCTGCGTCTCCTCAAGGTTTTGGTTCTTTTCCATTTTTGTTTTGCTCCTTGGTTCTTATGTTCGATTCTCCCATGTGGGGTAGGCGAACACTACTCTTTAATGTGGACAAATCCACTATAACACGAGAATCGGCATGTCGCAACAAAAGATATGCTATACAGCCCAAAAACAAGAGACAGTAGCAATACGGCAGTCTTCCAATCCTAGCAATACCAGCGTCTACGCCGTTGATATACGTTTGGTTCATCCCAATCCTCATCCATCATGCCGCTGTTGTAAGTGTTAACGGCGATGCTCAGTGAGTCACGGATTCGGGTTTTATTCCCGTAATCCGTATACCAATCGTCCTCAATCCACCGCCAATCCTCCCACCGACGTGCCGGAATATGCGGATTCCTCTTCCGTGAATACGCATATTTTGCGACTTCGACATACTCCCAGTGAAACCGTCCGCAATTATAAGTGTGACTGAAACCGCGTGAACGGGCCTCGTCCTCGATAAGCGCATATGGTCTGTCCTTGAATGTTCTCGACATCATCGCCTCGTTTCGTGTTCTTGGATTAAATGGTACCGGTAGCGGATAGGTAAACGAAAAAACATATCCTCTTTCTATAAGAAAATTTCGTTTTTCCGAAGGTTGATTGTAGAAAACCTGATATATGTGAAAACGACAATACAAACCTCTAGAGGAGTTAGTCTATGGGTAATCCATTGAGTAAAACTTCCCGGAAAGTCAAGGACTCCATTCTTAAACGGGTGGGGAAGGCCGCTGTCGCACTGGTTGCGGCGACGGCTACCTTGGCTTCTGGAGTGATAACGACCGGTAGTGCGCTTGCCGCCACGACTGACGGCCCCGGCTACTGGTTCAATGCGACGCGTTCTGGGAGTTGGTGGGTTGGTACTCACGGTAGTTCTCTTGGTCCGCAACGTTATGAGAACGGTAATCCGGTGTATTGCGTTGAGGCCGGTGAACCTGTTACCAATACCGGTACTTGGAATAAGGCTACGGATGTGAACCATAAGGTTGGTGCGTGGCTGGTTGAGAAGCATAAGGGTGATAGCAGTGATTTCACTCAGGCTTCGGTTGCTTATGCGATTCATGAGCATCTTGACCAAGGCAGTAGCCATTTCCGTCAGCTGGTAGCGGCTGGTTTGGAGGGTGCGGATATCAATGCCGTCGCCTCCAATGCGGCGAATCTTTGGAATGATGCATATAACACTCTTCCCGCTAACCTTAATGCCGCCTATGCCTATACCTCTGGCAAGCGTACCGGAACTGTTGACCCCGGCGTTAAGAACTCTAGCGGACAGTACATTGCTGGCATTCAGTACACTGCGACGTTGAACGGCCCGGCGAAATTCGACCAGACCGGAACCAATACAATCAGCGGAACCACCACTAATCAGGCGATGCACATTCCGTGGACGGCAACCGGCAACGGAAAGGTAACAGCCAGCATCTCAGTTAATGTTCCGACTGCCGCCGTTCTAAATTCCCCCGGTCAGGATATGATGCGGGCGTCCGACCCTGAGAATCAGACGAGTGATGTCCAATTCTCTGTGTCGCGTGATTTTCAGCCGACCGTCAGTACCAGCGTCAGTAAGAAACAGTTGACCCGTGGCTCCCCGGTCGAAGACCGTGTGACCTCCGGTGTCGCTTCCTCCGACGACGAGTGGGCGGACAACGTGCCCGTCAAATTCAAGGGCTACTATTTCGTCGGTGACTCCAACCATATTCTTCAAGTCATCAAGAAGAACAATGGTGAGAATCCGACCAACTATTTGAAGCGTCTGCGTGAAACCGATGGCATCCGTCAGGTTGCCGCCGCGACCACCAGCTTCACCAAGAGCGGTCAGACCAACACCGTCAAGGCGAAGGCCGCTACCGGTGGCATCGACTATGACAGTGTGAACGGTTTGGACGATTATCAGGTGTCCGATGAGGACGCTGGACTGTTCGGAACATGGGTTTGGGTTGAAGTCAAGGCAGACCAGTCCCAGCAGGATTACATCAAGGGCGATTACATCGATGAGTTCGGCAAGGCTCAGGAAACGTCCGTGAGTGTTCTGCCGCCGAACCACGACTCCACCGTGTTGGAGCAGGAGTCCGGTATGAACAAGGACATCCTCGATGAAATCAACATCAGCCGTCTGCCGTCCGATTACGGTAAGTTCACCGGTAATACGAACTATGGTTTCGGTGCTGATGCGAAGGCCAAGATTCGTGTCTGGTGGGCCGGTTCCGGCACCGGCAACAAGGATGAGGATGAGAAGTACGTTCCGACCACCGAAGAGGAGCCTACTCAGGATGCCAAACACAAGCTGGTTGGCGAATGGGAGGTTCCGGCCATGAACGGCAAGTACAAGGTCGGCGGCGGTAAAATCGTTCTCTATCCGAGCGATGGTAGCGACGCCAAGACCGTTGCCACCGATGTGAACATCAAGGTCACGGATAAGGCCCATTGCGGCTACTACATGTTCATCTACGACTTCCCCGGCTCCGACCGTGCGGAAGGATTCAAGAGCGCGTACAACAATCCGTGGGAACGTTCCTTCGTCACTCAGGACGCGCAACCCGTCACATTGACCACCAACGTGAACAAGACCACCGTCACCCAAGGTGAGAAGTTCTACGATACCGCGACCATCTCCGGTCTGGTTCCGCGTGGCTCCTATGTCACCTTCACCGCGTATGACGCCGTGTCCGGCGAGCCGGACGTGTCCACCAACAAGCTGTTGGACAACACTCGCGTGAACGTCACCAACGACCAAGCCGACCATTCCGACACCACCCAGTTCGAGGTGAAGTCCCCGGAAATCAGCACCAACAAGATTGGTAAGGTCTACTGGGTTGCGAAACTCTACAATGTTAAAGGAAAGGCTCTCGCGGGTCACGCCATCGGCTTGGAGAACGAGACCATCGAAGTGGTAGGCCCGTCCCTCACCACCAAGACCAGCGCACAGCAGACCTATGTCGGTCGTCCGTTCCACGACACCGCCGTCATCAACAACAAGATTGATGCTGGCGCGTATCTGACATTCACCGCCTATGACGCGGTTTCCGGCAAGCCGGATACGAATGCCGCGAAACTGCTTGACAACAAGCGTGTGGACATTCCAGCCGACAAGATTGCATCTTCCGGCGCCGGTAAGAGCTTCACCGTTGATTCCCCGGACGTGACCGCCACCAAGGCCGGTATCGTCTACTGGAAGGCGACGCTCTACAACAAGGGCGGAATGGAACTCGCCACCCACGAGCTGGGTGCCACCGGCGAAAGCGTTCTTATCAAGAACCCGTCCATCACCACCAAGGTCAGCAAGGAACAGGTTTCCATCAACGAGGAGTTCACCGATACCGCCACCATCAACGGCGAGGTCGAGTCCGGCGATTATGTCACCTTCGACGCCTACGCTCCGGTTGACGACGCTCCGAACGCCCAAGGTGCGAAACTGCTCGACTCCGAGCGAGTGAACATCAGCGCCAAGGATGTTTCCGCAAGCCAGAACGGACAGGCCATCAACGTCACCAGCCCGAAGACCCACGCCACCGAAGGTGGAAACGTGTATTGGAAGGCGACCCTGCACCGTGCCAACGGCACTGTGCTCGCCACCCATGATTTGGGTGTTGGCGGTGAGACCGTTCAGGTCAAGTATCCGACCATCACCACGCACGTGTCCTCCACGAGCGTCGGTGTCGGAGAGAACTTCTACGACACCGCCGACATCAAGGGTGTCGTCCACGCGGGTGACTTCGTGGTGTTCCGCGCCTACGATGCGGTCGGTGAGAAGCCGGACACGAACGCCAGCCTTCTGCTGAAAGACCAGAAGGTCAACATCACTGCGGCTCAGGCGAAGGACTCCGCTCAGGACAAGACCGTGACCGTCAAGTCCAAGACCGTCAACACCATGAACGGTGGAAACGTGTATTGGAAGGCAACCCTGTACGACAAGCAGGGACGCCAGCTTGCCACCCACGACCTTGGGCTTCCGGAAGAAACCGTCACGGTTCGTCCTCCGACCATCACCACCCAAGTGACCAAGGGCAAGGTCAAGCCGAGTGAGGAGTTCGCTGATAAGGCGACCATCTCCGGCAAGGTGCTCAAGGGTTCCTACGTCACGTTCACCGCTTACGACGCGGTATCCGGCGACCCGGATGCCAATGCTCCTAAGCTGTTGGACAACGTGCGCGTGAACATCAAGGACTCCGACGCGGAAGCCTCCGCGTCCAAGAAGTTCACCGTCACCAGCCCTACCACCCACACCGATAACTCCGGTTCCGTGTACTGGGTTGCGACTCTGTGGTCTCCGCAAGGCAAGCAGTTGGCTTCCCACGATTTGGGTCTGCCGTCCGAAACCGTTCAGGTGAATCCGGGTGGTATCGTCACGTCCAACGCGCAGAAGATGGGTGCGACCGGCGAACAGCTGTACGATGAAATCACCGTTTACGATGAGACCAGCGAGGCCGAGTCCGCAGACGGTCAGGTTCACGAGGGTGAAGGCAACAGCAATCCGACCGGCGTCATCGGTCGTATTCCACAAGGCTCCACCGTCACCGTGGAAATGTACCGTCAGGCCGAAGAGGATGACGGCGACCAAGGCTTGTTCAAGATTGCCGAGAAGACCGTCACCATCGACACCAACAAGTTCACCGCAATCAAGGCCGGTCAGGAAGGCAATCGTCCGGGCAAGCTGACTTTCAAGGTCACTGACCCGAGCTTCAAGACCACCAAGGCTGGCATGATTTACTGGAAGGCCACGTTGAAGACCCCGCAGGGCGGCGTGCTCGACCAGCATATCTACGGTGAAAAGGGTTCCGACCACAAGACCGGTTACAAGAGCTACGAACGCACCCCGGTGCAGAAGTTCTCCACCACCGTGTCCAAGAAGTGGCTGAGCGACGCGAACGGCAATTACGAGGACAAGACCACGCAAATCTACGACGTGCTCCACCAGACCTCGTATGAGCAGTTCGACGGCGAATCCATCGACGGAGACACCTACACCACCGGCAAGACCGCCCAAACACCGAACGGTGCCAAAGTCCAGTTTGAAATCTGGGCCAAGGACGGCGCGAACGCTGGCAAGATGGTCAAGCAGTACAATGCCGAAGACCTCCCGAAGGTTCGTGAACTCGCCAAGAGCGAAGACCCGGACAAGAACCATCCGTATGTGGGTACCGATGGTCTGGACAACTACCAGAACGTCAAATCCTCCACGTTCCCGATTCCGTCCGACTGGTCTGCGAACAAGTACTACTACCGTGTGAAGATTACCGTCCCGTCCACCACTCCGGGCGCTGGAACCGACCCTGCCGACAACAATCGTGATGTTGTCTGGTACGGCGGCGACGACGAATCCGAAGAGTTCGACGTGATTCACATGGACACCAAAAGCACCGAACCGTTGTGGCTCGACAGCATGAACGTGTCCGACGAAATCACGTTGAAGGGCAACATTCCGGCTGGTTCCCAGTACGAAGCCGAATTGTGGCGCACAAGCAAGGATGGCAACGTCCGTAAGGACGCGGCCACCAAGCAGGATGATTCCGACCATAATGGCATCGCCTCCGAAAAGGTCGCCACCACCGGTCGCGTAAACATTCCGTCCAAGGCCATCGGCGCCCACCTCAATGGTGTCACCTTCCGCTCCAAGAGCGTGAAGAATCCGGGTGTCGGCTCCTACATCTGGCGTGTGAAGATTTACACTCCGGAAATGCCTCACAAGGATGGCAACGGCGTGGGCACTGGTGGAGACACCAGCATGAACTCCGCATTCGGTGTCATCACCAAGGAGTGGATGACCGCCGCCAAGGCCACCACCGACGCCGATGACTCCCAAGCCGGTGACTACTGGCAGAACGCCACCGCCAAGCAGAAGGGCAATGGAGACGGCTACGCCGACCGTTGGCTCCTGTTCGACGGCAAGAACATCGCATCCGAGAAGTTCGAGGTCGTGAAGCTGACCACGAACGTGACCGGAACCCCGAACATCCACACCAGCGAAGGCGAGCATTACGTCGATGTCACCAACGGCAACGATGTGAACGATAAGCTCACCATCACCGGTTATATGCTCAAGGACTACAAGGTCGCGTTCAAGCTGTACAAGCAAGCCGAGAATCAGACTGCGGACAAGGACACCGTCGTCAAGACCCTTGACCCGGTTGCCCTGACCGAAGCCCAGAAGACCCTCGACTCCGCTTCCGTACATCTAACCGACCCCGCCGACTACTACTGGCAGTGGGTGTTCACCAAGCCGGACGGCACAGCCTTCCAGCCTGACAACATCAACCCGGCAGTCTCCGACAAGCGCATCAAGGACGAATCCTTCCACGCAGTCCGTGTAACCACCAGCACCTACAAGTGGGCTTCCAAGAACGGTACCGTTCAGGATGTCGCACGACTCGAAGGCCACCTGCCTGAGAACGCGACGCTCACCTTCGAGATGCATGATTACGCAACCGGCAAGAAGGTCGCCTCCACCAAGTCCGCCACCCTCAAGGAACTGGGCTTCGACAAGTCCAGCATCGACCAGCAGTTGACCAGCCCGAGCCTCAAGGTTCCGGACGCAATCGACTACTACTGGGTTGAGGTTCTGAATCTGCCGAAGGATGACCAGAGCACTCCGTTGCACACCGGCAAGGACAAGATTAAGAACGAGTCCTTCCGCTCCATCGAAGCGCAGACCGATGTCGCTACCGAACGTTACGTGGGCACCGTGGTCAAAGACCATGCCGACCTGACCAACGTGAAGTGGAAGCAGTCCGGTGACATCCGCGACGATTTGACCGAAGGATTGGACGCACGCTGGTTCCTGTACAAGCAGGGCGACGGCGACGTGAAGACCGATAAGAAGATTTTCACCGGCGACTACGTGCATCTGACCAGCGGACAGACCGAAGCCTACGGCCCCGAACACAAGATGAACGAGGTGGGCGACTACTACTGGGTCATCGAAATCAGCGACCCGAGCACGAACCACAAGGTCGTCAAGCTGGGAACCCAGCGTGACCCGCGTGAATCGTTCCGCATCGTAAAGGCTTCCTCCGAAGCTCAGGTGGCGCAGCAGGTCAACAAGCCCACCAAGGACACCGTGACCATCACCGGACATCCGGCTGAAGGCACTCTGGTCTCTTGGAACCTGTACAAGACCAACACCGCCGACGACGACGATTATCTGATTGACAAGACCGAGCAGCAGCAGGGCGAGAGCGAAGGCTCCAACGATACTGACGTCGATGCCGAACCTCAATCCGATAACGGCGAAGCCTCCGACAGCATGCTCGTCGCAAGCTATCAGACCCCGTCCGACGGCGCTCACCTCATCACCGCCGAGGAAGCCGCCGAGGCGTTGAAGAACGGCAAGGTGACAGTGGAAAGCCCCGAGTACACTCCGACCGATGTTGGTGAATACTACTGGGTGTTCAGTCTGACCAGTCCGACGAAGAACCTCGCCGGTGACGGACAGCCGAACAAGCCGCAGAACGATAAGGACACCAGCCATCTGGAGTCCGAGGACTTCTTCACCGACCGCGCCCATGTGGCCGATGAGACCGTCCAGATTATCGACGCGACCACCAAGACCAAGCCGCTGGGACACGTCGGGGAGAAGTTCCACGACACCGTGCTCCTTCAAGGACGCGTGCCGGAAGGCTCTCAGGCGGACGCCACCCTCTACCGTCAGGTGGACGGCGATGATTCCAGCAAGGATGAGGAGGTTCTGACCACGAAGCGCACTACGCTCTCCGAAGGTCAGGCGTTCGCGGACTTGGAGGATGTGACCGTTGACAAGGTTGGCGTGTACTACTGGCGTGAGCACGTATACGTGCCGACCAAGCACACCACTTCGGCCGACCACGACAAGAAGGTGGAAGTCGAGAAGACCCCGACCATCATCGGAAAGCCTCGCGTAAGCAACGAGACCGTCAACGTGGTCAACGTGACCACCACCACCCACCGTCTGGAAGAATCCGGCACCAAGCTTCAAGACAAGGCGAAGATTGAAGGCGACGTCGTTGACGGCTCCTACATCATCTTCACCCTGTGGAAGCAGTCTGATGGCGACGACTCCAGCAAGGACGAGAAGGTGTTCACCAGCGACAAGGTGATGCTCAAGGCTGGTCAGAAGGAAGCCGACTCCCCGACCTACGAGGTCAAGGAGACCGGAACCTACTACTGGCGTGAAAGCATCTACAATCCGGTCGAGGACACCGACATTCCGCCGTGCGTCCCGCCGACCGGCAACACCGACGAAGACCATCCGTGTGACACTCCGGTTCACACCGAGAAGCCGCGCACGCCGGGTGAAACCACCGACGTGGTGAAGGTCACGACCAAGGCCCAGACCAACGGCACCGCCACCAAGCCGGTCAAGGATACCGCCCTCATCGAAGGCAAGATTCCTAACGACGACTACGAGCTGGTGTTCGAGCTGTGGAAGCAGAACGGCAACGATGTGAAGGGCGACAAGAAGGTCGCCACCACCGACGCCGTGAACGTCCCGCAGAACGCGACCACGGTCGATTCGCCGGAAGTCACCCCGTCCGACGCTGGAACCTACTACTGGCGTGAGAAGCTGGTGGAGAAGTCCACCAAGCGGCTCGTCCACTACGGTGATGCCCGTGTTCCGGGCGAGACCGTAATCGTGGGCGAACTCGCCAAGACCGGTATCGCAAGCGGCTTCATCATTCCGCTCATCGGAATGCTTGCAGTGCTTGGACTGGGATTGGCGGTCGTTTCCGAAGGCAAGCGTCGCATCGCTTCCCTCTCGAACGGCGCTCATCTGTCCGGCTCCACAAAGTGACGGACTGAAACAGTAGGGGAGGGGCCGATAGGGTTCCTTCCCTACACCGCCTAGTTTGGGGAGGCGGGAGAGCATGACTCCCCGCCTCCCCAAACTTTTCTTTGAAGGTCTTTAACATAGAAAGAAAAACACGGAAAGAGGAACATGCGTAAACCTATCGCCCTGCTTGTGGCGGGTTCGATGACGCTCATGCCGCTATTGGGGTCCGCGAGTGTCGTGCTGACACCCGTATCGGAGGCTTATGCCGCGTCCGCCAATAGTACCGTAAGCGACTATCCGGAGGGTGTGAAAGCCTATCTAGATGGAACTCGGTTGGCGAGTTTCGACCCGTCAGGAAGCGGAGAAGTATACGATGTGACCGGTAGAACGGTCAGACTGTCCGGAGTTCCCGACGATTGGACTGTGCAATGGCGTAGCGCGTTCAACGAAATCACCAACAAGAACTCCATCATGTATATCCTGTCCAACGGTTCCACCACATACCGTTACTGGTTCGATGGGGCTGACGGCGCGGTTCATACCGTCGAGGAGCTTCATGGCATGACAATCACTCTGAACGGTCAGGCTGTGGACGGTGACATTACCCAAGGATTCACTATCCACGAGGTGACCGCCGGGGATATGAAAGGCTATGAGAACGTGCCATACGGCTGGGTGTTGGATGGTGATTCCGAGGATGACCATTACACGTATACGGCCCATCCGGAGGATTCGGACACGCCAAGCGTCCAATACACGTTCATGTATGACGACACCCGACCCCACGACAGCATCAACTCGTTGAGTAATCTGAAAGCGTATCTGACTGTTGATGGCAGTGCGGTGAAAGGATTCGACTACACGCTCGCCAACACCGACACCATCGCTATTCCAATGAACGCCGACGTGCGTTTGGAAGGCGTGCCCGACGGTTGGAAAGTTGACTACAACAATCCTTCCACCGGAAAACTAAACCGCGTATACACGCTGACCGGTCCCTGCGGCGACACGTTCACCTACATCTTCCATCCAACCTCGGATTACGAAGGCTACTATTACATCGACCAGCTCCAATACGTCCGAGCATTCGCTGACGGGGAACTGGTGGACGGATTTGACTACAGGGGAGGCGCTTGGAGCTTCCCTGAAACCACCAAGAACGTCGAAATCGCCAACGTGCCCGACGATTGGAACACTCAACGCAGTGTTGACGGCAACACCATCACCTACGTGGTATCCAGTCCGAACAATTCCGTCTCTGTCACCTACGTGTTCAACATCGCCAAACATCAGGCAAGTCTGGACGAACTGGCGAATGTGAAAGCCATCGTCGGCGGCAACTATGTTTCCGGATTCAACCCGAAACAGTCCGGTATCTACGAATACGAAGACGGTCAAGGAATCGCCATCGTCAACGTGCCGTCCGGATGGACTCAGACCACAACCGACAGTGACGGATACAAGGTGTACACGTTGACCAGTGGAGACCTTTCGGTATCCTACCGTTTCAACAAGCATGTGAAAACCTATTCGGTGGACGAGCTTGCCAAAGTGTCAGCCTCTACCGACGACGGCGTGGTTCAGGACTTCAAGCCGATGGAGTCCGGCACCTACACCATTGGCGAGCATGCTACCGTGTGGATTACCGGCGTGCCCGACGGTTGGGATACCGAATCGTCCGACAATGATATGACCTACACAGTGACCAGTCCCGACGGGAAAATCAAAGTCGTCTACACGTTCAAACATGCGAAACACCAGTATTCCGCTTCCGAATTGAAGAACGTCACCGCAAAACTGTCTAACGGAGACTACCTCAACGGCTTCGACCCGGTCTCCGGTGGTGAATTCACCGTACCGATGGGAACCAAGAACGTGACCATCGGCCATATTCCGAACGGGTGGAACCTCACCAAGAACAATGGACTGTCCTACACGCTGACCAGCAGTGACGGGGAAGTGGCCGTCTCCTATAAGTTCCATGCGAGGAACGGTCATACGGTAGTCTTCGACACTGATGGAGGAACCACTGTCGAATCCCAAACCGTCGAGGATGGGGAAACTATCACACCACCCGATGATTATCCATCCAAGACCGGCTACCGTTTCAAAGGCTGGTACAAGGATGGAGTCCCATACGATTTCACACAACCTGTCTATGATGATGCGGTAATCACAGCCAAGTGGACGGTAAACACTTACGAAGTGTATTTCGACGCCGGAGCCAGTGACGACTGGTATCCTATGCAGACCATCGCATATGGCGATAAGGTCGTCAAGCCGGTTGACCCGACTTTGGACGGTTACGATTTCGACGGATGGCTGTTGGATGGCAAGGCATACTCGTTCGACACTCCTGTCACCGCCGACATGACCTTGACCGCGTCTTGGAAGACCGCGCAGGTGAAGACGCATACGGTGACTTTCACCGGTGCGGGCGATGATTTCACCCAAACCGTGGCGGATGGTTCCTCGGCCACCGTTCCAACGGTTCCCTCCAAGAAAGGCTACACGTTCGCCGGATGGTATTCCGGAGACTCCCTGTACGATTTCACCACGCCCGTCACGGATGATTTGACTGTGGAAGCCCATTGGACGAAGAACACGTATACGGTCAGCTTCGATTCCAATGGCGGAAGCGACGTGGACTCCCAGCAGGTGGAATACAAGGATACGGCGTCCCAGCCGGACAATCCGACATTGGACGGCTACACGTTCCAAGGTTGGACTCTTGACGGCGACCCGTATGACTTCAACACTCCAGTCACATCCAGCATCACGTTGAAGGCACTATGGTCTAAGAACACGCCAGTAGCCAAGAAACATACGGTCACATTCGACAGTGGCAAGGGAAGCAAGGTCGATAGCCAAACCGTCAAGGAAGGCGACCCCGTGTCCAAACCGGACAATCCAACCCGTGAAGGCTACACGTTCAACGGTTGGCTGTTGGGCGGAGACCCTTATGATTTCACCACTCTCGTCATGCAGGATTTGACGTTGACGGCCTCTTGGACGAAGAACAAGAGCACGTACACCGTGAAGTTCGATTTGAACGGGGGAGACGGCGATATCGCAGACCAGAAGGTCAAGGAAGGCTCCACCATCGACCGGCCAGACAATCCAACCCGTGAAGGCTACACATTCATGGGATGGCAGTATGAGGATTCCGACTGGAACTTCCTGAACACCGTCACATCCAACATGACATTGACGGCGCAATGGAAGCGCAACGAGGTCAAGAAGTATACCGTAACATTCGACACTGCGGACGGCACCAGCATCGACCAGCAGACCATCAAGGATGGCGGCAAGGTTTCCAAGCCGGACGACCCGACCCGTGAAGGCTACGAGTTCAAGGGATGGACTCTGAACGGCGTTGACTACGATTTCACCGCTCCGGTGAAAGCCGACCTCGTTCTGACAGCCGTATGGACTCCCGTCAAGCCGAAGACCTACACCATCACGTTCGACACCGATGGAGGAACCGTAGTCCCCTCCCAGACGGTGAAGGACAAGGGAACGGCGACCGAACCTACCGCCCCAACCAAGACCGGTTACGAGTTCAAGGGTTGGCTGTTGGATGGGAAACCGTATGATTTCACCACGCCCGTCACCAAGGATGTGACATTGAAAGCCAAGTGGGAGAAGACGAAAGTCGAATCCTACACGGTGGCGTTCGATTCAGCGGACGGAAGTGAGGTGGCGTCCCAGACGGTAGAACAAGGCAAGACCGCCGTCAAACCTGACGACCCGACCCGTGAAGGCTACACGTTCCTCGGCTGGTATGCGGGAGACGCCGCATACGATTGGGATACTCCGGTCACAGGCAACCTCATTCTGACCGCACACTGGCAGAAGAATGAGCAACCCCAGCCGAAGACCTACACGGTCACGTTCGACTATCAGAACGGCAGTCCGTCCGATGCTCGCACAGTGTCCGAGGGGAACACCGTCACCCCACCGGAAAATCCGGTGCGAGACGGCTACGACTTCCAAGGATGGGTTGGTATCGACGGTTCCGAATTCAATTTCGAACAGCCGATTACCTCTGACACTCTGGTGAGCGCCAAGTGGAAGAAGCATGAAGACCCGAAGCCGGTCATGCACACCGTCACGTTCAACTCGAACGGAGGCACGAGCATCGACCCGCAGACGGTTCAGGACGGGTTGACCGTCCGCCGTCCGGCAGACCCGGTGAAGAACGATTACGTGTTCGACGGATGGTATCTTGACAACGACCAGTATGATTTCAACAAGCCAGTCACCGGTGACATCACGCTGACCGCAATCTACCATCGCAAACCGATACCACAGCCGAACACGTACACCGTGCGTTTCGACACCGGTGAGGGAAGCAAGGTTGACCCGCAGACCATCATTGAAGGCAAGACCGTCATCCGTCCGGCAGACCCGAGCATGGACGGTTACGACTTCCAAGGATGGCTGTTGGACGGCAAGGATTATGATTGGAACACTCCAATCACCGGCGACATGACTCTGACCGCATCGTGGAAGAAGCATGAGGAACCGAAGCCCGTCACCCATACGGTCAGCTTCTACACCGATGGTGGGAACACGGTCGCACAGCAGACCGTGAATGATGGCGAGACCGTCACGGTACCGGATACGCCAACCAAGAACGGATACACGTTCTCAGGGTGGACGCTGAACGGCGAACCATACGATTTCAACCTTCCCGTCACAGCCGACATCACCTTGAAGGCCACATGGGTTGAAAACCAGAAGCCCCAGCCGAAACGCCACACGGTCACATTCGACACGACCGGAGGGTCTGAAATCGGCCAGCAGACCGTCGATGAGGGGGAGAAAGCCATCCAACCCGCAAACCCAACCCGTGAAGGATACGACTTCCAAGGCTGGTTGCTGAACGGACAAGCCTATAATTGGAACACTCCAATCACCGGCGACATCACCCTCACCGCATCGTGGACTGAGAAAGCCCCGACCCTATTCACGGTCGCGTTCAATACGGGCGGCGCTTCCAACATCCCATCTCAAAAAGTCAAGGAAGGTGATAAGGCCGCACGTCCGACCGACCCGAAGCGTACCGGATACACTTTCACCGGATGGCAGTTGAACGGCAAGGACTACGACTGGAACACCCCAATCACCACGGATATCATTCTGACCGCCACATGGCAGAAGAACGAAACTCCAAAACCGGTCTTCTACACCGTCAAATTCGATACCGGCAACGGTTCGAAGATTGACCTGCAAACCATCCAACAGGGAGGAAAGGTCAAGAAGCCCGCAGACCCGACCCTGAACGGTTACAAGTTCGTCGGATGGCAGTTGGATGGCAAGGACTACGATTTCAACACTGCGGTATCCAAGGATATGACTTTGACCGCAGTGTGGGAAGCCAATACCCTGCCCCCGACCGTCAAGAAGCATACCGTGACAGTGGCCTTGTATGACGGCAAGACCGAACGTTATGAGGTCAAGGATGGTGAGAAGCTGACACTTCCATCCAATCCAACCCGTGACGGATACGTGTTCGACGGTTTCATTGACAAGGACGGCAACGTCTACGACATGAGCAAGCCTGTGGTCAAAGACCTGACATTGACCTGCGTGTGGAAGAAGGCCAACGGCGTCTCCTCCGACAAGGACAAGGAGATTGCCGACGCATCCACCAACGGAACCGTTGACAATGGCAAGCAGGATTCGGACTTCCATAATCCGCTCGCCAACACCGGCGCTCCCGTCTACGGTCTGGCCGTCGCGGCTGTCATCGCGGGAATTGGCGGCATTGGAATACTGCTCGCTCGACTGCGCGGCAGAAACAACTGACGGATAGTCTGACAGAAGCCCCTTGGCCTGTTTTGGGCTGAGGGACTTCCTTTTTACTTGAGAAGACTATATAATTCTCTAGTAGATTTACTAAAAGAAAGGTTTTAGTTATGACTGTCACGGCACCGGTAGACACTATGGTTCCCATCAGCGACTTCAGTAATGGCAAATCCGCCGCCGCGTTCGCCAAAGTAAAGGACAATAATCCGGTAACAGTATTGAAGAACAATCGTCCGGCCTTTTTTGTAATCTCGCCGGAAGATTACAGGCAAAGCCAAGAGAACAGCCAACATGTGGCGCAGTTGGAGAACGTGGTCAATGAGCTAGTTAACGCGGAGGCGCGTCGTGAGGCATTGGAAGGGGAATACGTGTTCTCCTCGTCCAACGTTGACGAACTGATGGAGTTTCTGAACAGCGATGACTGACATTAAAAAGAAAGTCTACGTCACCAGCTCTTTTAAGAGAGACTATAAGAACCTGAGCAAAAGACATACCGACCTGTCGTCTCTGAATGAGGTGTTCGAAGCTCTGTTGTCCAACGATAGAGACGTTCTGGATACTAAATATCGAGACCACGCGTTGGTTGGTCAATGGAAAGGGTTCAGGGAACTGCATGTACGTAAGGACGTGTTGCTCGTGTACAGGGTGGCGGGGTTTTCTATCACGGTAATTGCCGTCAGACTATCGTCTCACGACGAGCTGTTCTCTCGACTGACTACCGCGAAGGACATTCGTAATTATCTTCGAGAGACGGAAGAACTGCTTAGGGAATTAGAAGAAAGAAACAGTAGTCGATTCCGTTGAGAATGTCTTACAACTAGTTCCTTATCTCCACGACATTTTCCTGACCTTGCAACAATATCTGCTATACTGGGATAGTTCACAAAATCTAATGAAAGGCCCACACATGCCAATCCCAACCACGACCCTCGAAGGCCGACTTACCGACGACCCGCAACGCAACCAGCGCAACCCCAATCTGGTCGAATTCTCCATTGCGGAAGGCACTCGCTATCAGGACAAACAGACCGGCGAATGGAAGGACGGTTCCACGCTATTCGCACGATGCAAAGTATGGGATGCAACGCTCGGCAACAACATCATGAACACACTCCGTAAAGGCATGGACGTGGTGGCGTTGGCCGACGTGAAGCAGAACAGTTGGACTGACCAGCAGACTGGACAGAAGCGTTCGATGGTGGAATTCACAGTCACCAACATCGGTGTCGGACTCCGTCACGCGACCGCGCAGGTCATGCCCAATCCGAAACGCAACGGCGGATACGACGGCGGCAACCGTGCCAACACCCAGCAGAACAATGGTCAGATGTTCCAAAATCCGAACAATCCGCCAGTGTTCCAAAATCCGAACAATTATGGTGCCGACAATTTCCAGCCAGCCGCATCCGACGACCCGTGGGGTGCGCCGACAGGTAATCCGGCACCCGCACCACAGAACGACGAGCCGGAATTCTAAAAGCTAAGGATACCTGTAAGATATGATGTTTAAGACACGCCTTGCAGGTATCTTTTTTGTGAAAAGACTGTTTTTAGGAAAATCTATTTTAGCCGATAATGTACATTATGTCAGATTTTTATGAGAACTATTCAGTGTGTTAATCTCTAACCAGAAAAAACAGCTAAGCTTCTAAAAGGTATTAGAATGCGTAATCAAACCTGCTCCCTCAATCCTGTTCCCCAGCCGAAAAACGCTTACGAATGGCGCGTTTTCCTGTTCAGCCACTTGGATAAGCCAGTACCATTGAATTGGAACAGCAACTCCCAACATCAAAGGAAAAACAAGTGGCGTCGATAAAAGTATTCGTGGGAAACACGATATATCCGGTGGAAATATATAAAGGCCAGCATATAAGCTTCTACTATCTTCCAGCCGGTGAGCATACCGCGCCCGGACGCGAGGAACAGGTTCAGAAAGCCACTTTGGAGAATGAGTCCGGCAGAACCATCAACGTGACTTGGGAGGCTGTCGGCGGCTTGTTTAAGAACAAGATTGTGACCAAGCATGCTCCTCTGCTTCGCCGTATGATGGGCGCTCCGGACACCTACCAGTTTGACAAGTGCATTGGTGGACCGCAGTTCTTCTCCGCGCAGGAAGAAGCGGAGTGTTAAATTGGGTTCACCTGCACATAAAGCGGCTCCAACTAGAGTCATGCAACGTCGGCGTAGGCTGTTCCAACGGCGTATCGCGGTTTGTTTGTTGGCTGGAATGTTCGCCGCCGCCGGTACGTCTATGCTTGTGTTGAAGCCAACTCCCAGCGCTTACGCTGAGGCTAAGCCGTTTGATACGAGTACCGCTACTACTCGAAGCACGTTGACTGAAACCAGTGCGGCGTCCCGTAGCGCGTCCCGTGAAGAGTTGAAGGATTATAAGGCCACGAGCAATGATGGAAGTTGGAGCATGTCTGACTCCGATGGTGTGACCGGCGAACTGACTGCTATCAGTGCGGATAATCCGGTGGTTAAATCGTTGATTAACGGTCGTGACGAGGGGCAGACTCCTGACGGTTTCAATCCGAATCATGCGACCGGAGACACGGGTAACGCCTACGAGTTTTCGCAATGCACTTGGTGGGCTTACGTGCGCCGCCACCAGTTGGGATTGCCCGCTGGCTCCCACATGGGTAATGGTGCCGACTGGGCGAACACGGCCCGTAAACTCGGATATTGGGTTGACAACACTCCCCGTGTCGGTGATGTGATTTGCTTCCAACGTGGACAATACGATTCAGACCCCACGTATGGTCATGTGGGGATTGTCGAAAACGTTGTCGCGGATGGTTCCATCACCACGTCCGAATGCGGTAGCGCATACAATGGCAAACCGTTCAGTCGCACTTTCACTGCGGAACAGGCGTCCCAACTGCAATTCATCCACTACTGACCGGAAGGACAACATTCCATCCAAAATGAAAATGGAAATAGGCAAACCACAGTCAGACGGTTCCGTTGTCGTCACAATGACTCCCCAAGGCGCGATAACAGGCCATGAGTTCGTGAAAGCCAGAGGTGGCACACCCTACCGGCTCGACACCGGCGGGGATGGAATCTTCGACCCATTCCAAGAAGACGGAAAGAACAGCAAAAGCCCATCGAAGAAATGATTTGCGGCACAGAAAGCCGCCAGAAGGGAAAGATGTAAACCATGTTGGATAAGAAAACAGCGCAGGAAATAAGCGAACTGTGCGTTGAGAAAATCGATTGGACGATAGTCGGCATTGAAGGTGGCACCGTAACCATCTTCACCGGCAAGGACAGGTATTACGCGTCCTACGGTACCGAAGGTAGTGACCCCATCACGGAGACGAGCAAGTCAAAGGAACCCGGCAACGCGAGGTGGTTTGAACGGGACGGAACCGTGTCCTCCGACCATCCGGTAATCTGCACGGTGAGCGTGCATGGCGGGAAGGCTGAGACGGACGTTCGTCACATGCCGCCCATGTTCGATGAGGAAGCCTACGAAGCTGTTGCCAATATGGAACTTGATAGGAAATTCGTCCACGATGAAAGTGGAGAGGATTATTGGCCGGATTGGCCGAAGGACACCATCAAGGCATGGCAACAGTTCCGGGATGAGATTGAAGACATTCCGGAAGACTACAAATACGTTCTATTTGAGGTCGAGCCGAGCACGCAGAAACTTCTGTTCGCCTTGTCGGAAATCACCGGAATACACTATCTGTCTGAAATTCCACTCACCATCAAAGTACTGCCCGAGGATGCGAAACAAGTCCGATTCAGCATTCCCGAAAGCGAAGCGAAAATGTGGTGGGATGTTCGCGCCCGCAGTTGGGATAGCCGGTTCATCATATGTACCCACCAGTGGCCGTTCCGCAAGAAAGGACAATTGATATACACCATCATCGACCGGAAGCGTAACGTTCGCGGCGCATGCACCTATCTGGGTGGCGGGGCGAGCGAGGACGGCACGTATACGGACGTGGAATGCGCGGAACTCATCAGCCGACTATCCGACCCGAAGGACGAAACCCAAGTCAGCTACCGCAACTACGTGCCCTTGCGACTCGTGGAATATCGGTAGAAATTAAAAGAAAGGAGCCGAATATGGGAACCGACATCACCGTAACCCAATTGGGCAGTCCCGCCGACCCCACCTATCTCGTCCGCCGTGGCGACGAGTTCTGGAGCGAATGGCATTTAAGCCGTTCTGAAGCCCAACGATTGGCCTCTGAACTAAGGAGTATGGGACTTTGAAGTTGAGCAATAGAAACAGCATTCACTCCCCCATGCTCGTGCTTTCACTGTGCGCGAACTGTCTGATGGCATTACCCGCCACTGCGATGGCATACCCTCCATCAAACAACACCGTATACTCCGTGCGTTCGTTCCCCGCTACCACGACCACGCGCCGAGACCTGACCCGCGAAAGCGTCAGCACCGACGTGCAGTCGGACAGCGATTGGGGTGGTATCGAAAACCTAATTGTCCCGCAGACGAAGTCCCAAACCGAGAAAGACGCCGAAGCGAAAGCCCAACAGGAAGAGGAGACTCGCAAACAGGCACAGGAACAGGCGGCACGACAAGCCCAAACGCGAGCTGCCCAAAAGGAAGAAGTCAATAGAAGCGCGGAACGAACCGCCATCACTCCCCCAGCATCCAAAACCGGACAAGCCGTGGCAGAATATGCGATGCAGTTCAGCGGATACCCATACGTGTACGGCGGCAACCAGCCATCAGGCTGGGATTGTTCCGGATTCGTCCAATACGTGTTCGCGCAATTCGGTGTCAGTCTCCCCCACCAGTCAGGCAGTCAAATGAGCGTCGGTTCGCCCGTGGCATCATTGGCGGAAGCCCAACCGGGTGATATTCTCGCCAACGGTTCGCACGCCGCCATCTACATTGGCAACGGCATGGTCATGAACGCCATGAGTCCAAGCCAAGGCACTGGAGTCGCACCGGTCAGCATGGTCATGTACGGAAGCTACGCAATCAGACGAGTGGTGTGATTCTTTTGTTGGCTGGTATCTTCGACGCATTCTTCCGTAATCCGCCGGATGCCAGCCAACGTTTTAGTCGGGGAATCATCCACCTTTGTATTTGTAATCGTGTTCGACTTTTTGCTCACGTGTTTTCATCCAATTCCTACAGAAAATACCTTAATGTAGAAGTAACAACCCTCCAAAATTGAAAGGCTCCCCAAAATGACCGACCCAAACTACAATCCGCAACAATACCCGGACACCGACCAAAACCGACAACAGTATCAGCAACCCCAATACGGTCAAACACAACAACAGACTTACCAGCAACCGCAGTATACGCAACCACAAACCAACCCGTATGCCGCTAATCAGCAGTATGCGCAGACCCCTCAATACGGTCAACACCAATATCAGCAACCCCAGTATGTGCAATACCAGTATGGTCAACAACCGTATGTGAATCCGCAACCCGCCGACACGGGGTCGTTCGGATGGGCGGTATTGGGATTCTTCTTCCCTATCGTCGGACTCATCCTCTTCCTCGTCTGGAAGACGGAGAAGCCAGTCAGCGCGAAACAGGCAGGAATGGGAGCGTTAGCATCAGTCATCTCCACCGTGGTTCTATGGATTCTGCTCATAGTGTTCGCCGCAATGATTGGAAGCGCCGTAACATATTGAGCCTGACAGCCCGCCCAATTTTTTTGATAAAAAACCTGCTATCCAGTAATAACAACCTTGCTGTACTTTATGGTGAATGTTGGAAGCTGACAGTCGGTTTCCACCCAAAACGAGGCCAAAGGATTGAGATGAAGGAAAATTTCATTCCACTCCTTTCCCTACCCCCCCTACAAGCAAGGAGATAATCCAAATGACCATGCCGCAACAGCCGCAAGTCAACGTGAATATCAGCCAGCCGCCACTGCCGCCACAGCAGCCCCCAGTCCGGCAGAGCAATCTCCGAACCAAACGCGGCCTACTCAAATACGTGCTCCTCGGCCTCATCACATTAGGCATCTACGACATCTGGCAGATGAGCGAAGTCGGTGAAACCCTGAATCTCATCGCCACGCGACGTGACGGCAAACGCACCATGCATTATTGCCTCATGTTCTTCCTCGTCGGCTGGCTGACCCTTGGCATCGGCTGGCTTGTCTGGTTCCACAAGCTCAGCTCTCGTATCGGCACCGAACAGGCCGCTCGTGGACTACCGGTAACGGTCACTGCCGCAACCTACTGGCTGTGGAACATTCTCGGCTCCCTCATCATCGTCGGGCCGTTCATCTACACATACAAGCTTCTGCATGCGATGAACGACTTGTGCGCCGACTACAACGCGCGAGGCTGAACCTTAAGAAAGGAAAAACTATGGCAACGTTTATTCTCGGACTTTTTGTCGGATGTCTTCTAGGCATGATTGTCATGAGCTTGTGCGTCGTATCCAAACGTTCGGATGAGGCAGCGGAACACGTTCTCCCGTCTGACGGGGAGAAAGAGACCACGCGTTGAACGGACGGGTCGAAATCATCCAGCAATGCGCCCGCACAGCTCTCCCCTGCATACTCGTATTGTCCACACTGGCCGTCTCCCCCTCCATATCGGCCGCTCCTGCGACGGGAAGCATTCCGGTTGGACAGTCAGCCATGCAAGTGTTGAGCACGCTGACCATCGGCACGAAATCCAATGTGTCGTCCGACCGTAAAAGCCACCAGTGGAATAAGGTTGACGAAAAATCCGGCAATTACACTACGCGCGACCTCGTGTTGGAACGTGACATGAACGACGTGACCTTCAACAGTCGCGGCAACGTGAAGTCGGGAATCCTGCTGGAACCTTACACGGGCAAGACCATCCACTTCCAACGCGGCCAGTCGAACAAGACCGAGGGTGGAAGCGCGTCCAACCGCGACGGCGGCATCCAAATCGACCATGTCGTAGCATATGCGGAAGCCTACCGTTCCGGATTGGACAAGCTCGACTTCCAACAACGTGACACGTACTATAACGACCCGGACGTTCTGCTCGCGTCCCAAGCGGAAGCCAACAATGTGAAAAAGGACGGCACCATAGCCGAATGGGAGCCATCCAATCAAGCATTCCAATGCGATTACGCTAGTCTGCAAATCGGCATCAAAGCCAAATATGGGCTGATGGTAGACCAGAAGGAGCATGATAAGCTTGCACAAGTATTGGCTTCTTGTCCAACTGAAACCATCATTTCCACCAGTCAGGTGAAACAACGGTTAACCAGTGGGACATCAGAGGGGAACAATACAGGCACCGCCAACAATAATACGACCGGTGGCAACAGTCAGAACAGCCAATACAACGGTTCCACCAACAGTAAGAACAATTCGCATACAACGAACAAACACCACACCACCACAACTAAGAAGAACTGGGTCAAAAACCTATTCAACGGACTCCTAAAACGATTCTTCTAGAACAGCAGTAACACAAGCAGTCCCCGCCATTCGCTTTCGGATGGCGGGGACTGCTCATATATCAACTATGTTCTTCGTCCCATTTGTCCAAGGTCTCCAACAGATTGGGCAAGCCGAAATAGTCGTAGGTCTGCCCGTATTGTTTCCCACCTTTGGTCTCATATATAATGGTCATCATTTCCGGGTCATCACCGCAGGTTTCACAAACGGCTTGGCTAAAAGGCATGTAATCATAGTTGGTTACTTTGACCGGTTCGTCTTCGCTTCCGTCGAATAGTTCGGGAGACTTGGTTTGGAGTACGCGCATGAGTAGTTGTTTTGTTGTTGCCATATCTTTTGATTGTATAGCATGCTTCGCTGTCTCTTTTAGCGTAGGGTTTTTGTATTTTTACTCGTGTTATACTGAACGTGTTCACACGAAAACAAGTGGAAAAGGACGCGCCATGCTTAAATTAACCCAAGCACAACTCGAATACCTCTCCACACTGAAAGAACTCCCGGAAACGGAACATCCCGAAGACAAGTGCGCCCTCATCTGGGTAGGCGGCTCCCACGCCTACGGTATCGCGGACGAGCATTCCGACGTGGACGTTCGTGCGGCGACCATGCCGACCATGCGGCAAATCCTCTCCCTCCACGATTACGGGGAGAAGCACATGCCGGACTCCGACATGGTCGTCCGCTCCTATCTCAAAGTGGCGCGAATGCTCCGCGACGCGAACCCCAACATGGTGGAACTCGCCAACCTGCCAATCGACTGCATTCTGCACTGCGACGACTACGGTTTCCGCCTGTTGCAACTCGCCCAGAAGCTCGCCGTCAACACGAAATGCAAGTCAACATTCTCCGGATACGCCTACCAGCAGACCATGCTGGCCGAACGGCGTGAACATGAAGGCAACATGAGCAAAGCATATAAGGCCATGGCCCACGCGTTGCGCGTCTACCGTATGGGAGCCGTCCTATTGGAGTCCGGTGAGGTTCAGGTGAGTCGTGTCGGTATCGACCAAGAGGAACTATTGGCCATCCGGCACGGTGACTTCGACCCCGAACAGTACGACTTGAAGCTTCTGGACGCCAAGTCCCGGTTCGAGGAAGCCGCCGAACACACCCGGCTCCCCCAGCCCGTGAGCGATACGGAATTGCAGGATATGGTATTGCCTATCGTCCATGAATACGCAAAATGCCTGTTCAAAGAGTCAGAGTATCAGTCCACGACAAGTTCGAAAACCGAAGGTTGATAGCGTGAAACCCCAATGATTCCAACGGTTTCGACACGCATACAGGTTTGACCAAACAGCCGTATCCCGTATACTTGATGTTGCGTTCAGCCGGTGGGTTGGGCGCCTCATAATTTGACGACTAAGTTCAAAAAGGCTTTTGGTCTTTTTCTCCTTTTGGTCTGGCTTTTTATGTGTGGACATTCGAAGGCCCCGCCACTGTGCGGGGTCTTCGTTTAACTAAAATCGGTCAGAACGGGTTGCCGTCCGGCTTGCCGCTGGTCTTGGTCGGCTGAGTCGGGGACTCCAGCATCGGAACCCCGCCAATAGCGCGTTGCTTCGATTCCAACGACTTCCGGCACGGATACGCCTTCAGTCCCTCATCGACGGCCTCTACATGCAGTTCCGGCCAATTCTGCCGAACCATTTCCAACGCTTTCTTGAAACGTTCCTTGAATCTGCGGAGTGGAGTGTCCGACGCGTCGAACTGCATTTGCAATCCGTTCCAAGGTATGAGAACCGGTTTAGAAATGTAATATGTTCTGCGGGCGAGCCACTGGTAGATGTCCAACGCTCTGGATGATTTCCCGAGATTCATCACTATCTCTCGGTTTAAAGGAACGGGATTCTCGTTGAGGATTCCCCACATAAGTTCGGAGAATCGAATATACGAACCTTCCTTGTATTCGTCGGAATTTCTGTCGAAGCAGATGTGAGTGCAGTCGGCCACCAGAACATTGATGGCATCATGGACAGTTCTGCCCTGTTCGTCCTTGAACCAATTGGTCACTTGAAAGACAGTGCTCCCCAGATTCTCCAACATGCGGGTCACCTGCTCCCGTTGTCCATTGGCCGCGATTCCCGTGTTCTTGCAGAACGAATTAAATGTTTCGTCCAAATGGATTGTCCTGTTTTCGAAATCAACCATCGGGGACACCTCTTTTATGAGGGTTTGGGCGTACAGAAGGAATAGACGGGGGATTTTTCCGTAAGCCCACTGCCCTTTCCTTGGGGTCGTCGTTATGGACACGATTCCGTTGCTCCGGTTCAGATAAGGTACATCAGGCTCCTCCACTGGAAGCAGGGAGACCACTGATGAGAGGGTGGCCGCATAGGTTATTGTCTTCTTGCTGGGGTTGATGATATCCTTGTTCATGCTATCGGAATTCCTTTATTGTTGACCGATACTAACCTCATCTCGGTGCATACGGGATGAGGTTTTTATTTTTATCCTAATGGGTTTTTGGAATATTTTTTTATAAATCAGATTTTTCTGTTCACATTCTCAGTCAAGAGTCTTACATTCTCGGGCAGAAGTCTTACATTCTCGGGCAGAAGTCTTACATTCTCAGGCACTTGGATGCTCTAATCCCTTGTGGGAGTAGGTCTAAGGGCACTGGCAATAGTATACAATAGATACAATAGTATACATAAGTATTTGTGGTACCGAATTTCTAAATGCTCTAAAAAACGAAAAATCGTTTGATTCAAAAAACATGAAATGATTTTTTACGATTTTTCTCCGACGTGTCTCAATGCTTTCGAAACCAGATACTTCGTATGCTATAGTGGAATAGTTTACACAAGAAAAAGAGCTTTTCACCAAACCGTAAAAAAACGGTTTCGCCCAAAGTCCTCACCCAAAAAAACCAGCTAAACTGGATATGTCCGCAACGAACCAAAACTGTCAAAGGAACGAAAGCATGGAAAACGGCTCCCCGAACAGGCTGCCCGACTGGACTGAAATCATCGACGGGAAACCCCAAAAACCCGACAATGGTTCCAACCATGTAGGCAGACACAGCAAAGGAAGCCACGCCCGACACGGAAGCAGACCAGCCAACACGGTTTCCACCGGTGAACATGTGCTCCAATGCTCCATCGGAATCATATTCACCATCGTCATCATCCTCATCGCCCAAATCGGTTGGATGTTCTTCGGACACGACTTGGACTCCATCCACACTCAGGTCGCAAACTCGAAAAGGGTCAGCCTGAACCAGAACATCGACTTGCATACGACCCGCATAGCCAAACCACAGTCGGGCGAAGTGCCGGTGGATGGCACCCCGACTCACGCGCAGGTAATCGGCTGGATGTATATTCCGAAAATCGAATCCGGTTGGAAGCGTGCAATCCAACAGGGCACCGACCAAATCGTGTTGGACAATCAGGGCATCGGACATTACGAGCAGACCGTCATGCCCGGTGCCGTAGGCAACAGCGCCTATGCCGGGCATCGCACCGGTGGCGACTTGGGTTACATCGACCGGTTGCAGACGGGTGACGCCATCGTCATCCAAACTGCCGAACACTGGTACGTGTACAAGATGACCGAAGGTTGGGTCACTACTCCGACCGACGTGAGCGTGTTGAACAATGACGGCGCGAACCCGGACTCCCGCGAATTGACGTTGACGACCTGCCATCCTATGAGCGTATGGGCCGACCAGAGCATCAAACACAGGTATATCGTCCGAGCGCAATTCTCCTATTGGGCGAACGTTTCCGACGGTATTCCCGCCGAGTTGAGCACCGCCAACGGGAACGTCGTCCAGAAGGCCGGATACAAGTGGCAGAAGACCGTCCGAACCGTCAGCGCCTACGCTCCCGCGAGCATGATGTTCGCCGTGATTCTGCTTGTCGCGTGGATGGTCATGAACGGACTGTGCTGGCTGTTGTGGCGTGGGGAGCGGGAACGCAAGCCGGTGTCTTGGAACGTGCTCGTATTGTCTTGGCGTCTGCAACAGGGCGTCCTGCCGTTGCGCCTGTTGAACATGCTGTTGTTCTGGGGTGGTTTGGTTCTGCTGTTCTGGTGGTCTGTCAGCCCGCATTTCGACAGTTGGTTCCCGTTCCTGCAATCGGTGGGATTGCCGAACGTCACGTTCTGACCCATTCCCTGAAACATATTTTCCGCAAAAACTAGGAGGTAGCCGTCATGCGGCAAACATATCTGACCAGCGACAATCCGACCGTGGTGAACCGACTGCGCAAGGACTGCCGTGAATACGCGCGTCAACGCGAACTGGAGGAATGGTTCGAAAACATCCACCATGTCCGTCTGGCGTGGAAGGAGGACGCGGATGGCAAGCGAACCGTCGAAGGAGTTGAAGCCGTCATGTCCAAGGAGACCCTGACCATCCAAGGCAAAGGCGATTTGAAAGGCTACTGGCTCATGCCCATGAACGGCGTGTACAAGCCATGCAAGAACAATGTTGAAGTATGGAGGATGCTCCGCCAATTCGAATGGCGTCCCGACCCTCTGCCGGGCATCGTCAGCTCATACACGTATACGCCATACGTGGACATGTTTATCGAAGACGACAAAGCATATCTTTCCATGCCGGTGGAAAGCTGGGATGACTCTTTGTGGCATAAGAGCACGAAGGGAACATTCCGTAAGGCCGAGGAACGTTTCAACGACGGCGCTTCGGGAAATGACCGGTGATGCTTCATGTCTTGACGTTTATGGTGGTGGCGTTCTCCTTGGTAACACTGCTGTTGTCGTTCCTGTTCTTCCTCTCCGTCCAACATCCCCACCTGTTGGGACGTAAGGTCGCAAGATGTGTCCGAGTTGGATGTGTGGGATTCTCCACTATGACAGCCGTCGTGGAGTTCCTTCGGTGCTTCCGGTTCGGTAGCGTAAGCTCCGGCATGTGCGGACTCATTTGGATTGTCACCGCGTTAATCTGGCTGTTTCTTATCCGCTGGGATGATAAGTCCGACGGTTTGGACGGTTCCGACTTGGAAGACCCGTCGGAATGAGCGAGCAGGGTGTCTTCGACGCGTTGACGGCTCTGTACGTGGTTGCGTTCTTCCTGTTCATCGTTGGAACGATAGTCTGGACGGGGAACAGAAGACGCGCCCGCAAACATCCCGGCAAAGGGTATGCTCCCCGATGGATTCGCTTGGGGACGATAGTATGCTCACTGTTGGTCGCCTTGTTGGAAATCTGCCTGTTCATAGGCAAATGGGGTTTCCTTGACGGACTGTCATGCGTATTGTGGATTGTGGTGTCGGCATTGTGGATTGCCGAATACCGGTTGGAAAGAAGCCGAGAAAGGAAAGACGGCTGAATGCTTCCGTTCCGTAGATTCAAACGTGACGCGTATATGCTCGACCAGTGTGCGACCATGGTGGAGGATACTGTTCACGAGATTGGCGAATACGTGAACAAGGATGAGGATATGACCGATTCCATGACTCAGACGCTCTCTCACCTGTTGGATGTGTACAACGACTTGTTGGACGTGTTGGACGATGACGAACTGACTGTGAATCCTCGATTGCATTTCCGACAGTATCCACGTGTTCGCGGGTATATTCGCGACTCCTGTAATCGTTGCCGTTCGGCTGTTGAACAGTTGACGCAACTGGTGGACATGCAGGACGAGCTGAACGACATCGAATGCTATGCGAACGGTGAACTGGATTTCGGTGGTGATTTCTGAAACAAAACCACCGATGTTATACTGAGATTGTTCACATAAAAAGTTTTGGAAGAAGGAAAACGCTATGGGCACACCATGCGTCATCGCCATGCGAAACGGCGAAGACTTGTACCATTGGATATTCAGCCCTTACGACGGGAATATCCAATCCGCGGGACGTATGCTTTTCGACCATTACGACACTAGAGAGAAAGTAGAACGATTGCTGGATAACGGCGACATCGACCTGCTTGCTCCCACCGTCGAGGAATGCGAGCCGTTAAGCGAACGAAGCCCCTACTATTCCGGCGGGCAAGGCTCCAAGGACGAACTTCCGATGTTCGGTGAACTGCACACGTACATCTGGCGTGACGGATACGGGTGGGGTTGCAAACCTATGCTGTGGGAGGCTGTAATGCCCTTGAATCTGTTGCTGGGTGTGGAGAACCCTTGGGTCTGACAGCCAGATTATGCTATAGTGGGCATGTTCACATATTTTGAAAGGCCAAAAACATGCTCAATTTCGAATCCGTCAACTGTGACGGCAAGCACATCAATTGGGAGTTCAACACACTAGAGGAAGTCCACCGACTGTTCTGGTCGGAAGACTGTCCTCTCCCCTCCAACGACGACCTAATCGTCCACGCCGAACTAGACGGCAAACCACTGCCAAAATGTATAGCGTTCCTCGACCTTTTACACATGCTTGGATTGGACGAGGAACAATATCCGCCCGAAAAGGGGAAAACCCATAAGCTTATCGCCATCGACTTGGACAACACTCTCGTAGACTATACGACAGCGTTCAAGGATTGCATCAGCCAATTACAGAAGAAACCGTTCAACGCTCCCGAACCAACCGACTACGGTTTCGCCTGTGAAGGCTGGTTCGAAACCCATGCGGAATTCCGTGAATGGCATCATTGGTCGGTGAACGCGGGACTCTATTTACGTGAACACATGTATCCACATGCTATGGAAGCTTTGGTGAAGCTAATCGGCATGTCGGAAGACAATCGTCTCCTATTCGTCACCTCCCGTGACGACGACCGTGATGATACTCGACGCTGGATGATAGCCATGGAGTTCGACACGAGCCAGAACCATAACCTGTGTCCCCGCCGTAATCTGGACGACCTGCGACGCACGGAAGGTGACGCCGTATTCGCCTCGGACATCCGCCGAATGGCTGAAAAAGACTGGTATGACAAAGACCTCATTACCAACATCGGATACACGTACACGCCGTCACATCGAGGTATCCCTTACTGTCATCTCAAGCAGAAGAACCTGCTCAAAGCCGACTTGTACGTTGAAGACAATCCCATAATGCTGGACACGCTCATGCACGAAGGACTCCCCGTCTTGGCGAAACGCCACGGCTACAACGTGGAACAGTGCGAACGGTTGGAGCATGAGGGCGGTGGAGCTGTGTTCGACTCGTGGAGCGAAGTGCCCGAACTGGTTGACCGGATTTTGTGAAAGGAATGACGTTGAGAAAAAGAAAACCCGTGGTATACGGTTTCAGAGACCCCGCATTAAGCCTACTGCCGTTGGGTGCATGCCCGTACTGTGGAGGAAAAGTCACGTTCGACTTAGTGCAAGTGACATCCGACTCCAAGCTGTTCTCCCGCCCAGAGGGTTTTATCGTTTGGTGTGTGAAGTGCGAGAACGCGTGCGACTTGGAGCATTTCTTCAGGCTTCACGGCGAATGGGATAGCCCATACAAGGATGATGCGGTCGGGATACTCCGCGAACAATGGGCCGGAGCGTGCTCCAAGTTGAAGAATCTCAAACCCTGCGGCAGATGCGGAGTCAAACCGGTTTGGAGAATTCAACCCGACTCAGCCCGCGTGGAGTGTCCCAAATGTGGCAACGGATTCTCGGACGACTCGGAATACTACGAGATAGGACGTCTGGCTCTGAAGTGGACCATGAGCCAGTCCAGACAGGGCGACGCGTACCGTTTGGAATCGATGCTGAACGGCTGAATATCCTACTCAAGGGAAAGGACCGGGGGAATGATAGAACAGGACAAGAAGCCCGTCATCAAGGCCGTGGCCTACGAGGTGAGGCATGAGCCGGAGGATGAATACGATTTCGGATATTCTGAAACCCGCTACCGGCTCGTGAACATGGACACGGGTGAGATTGTGGATGACGCGCAAGGCTACGGGTACAAGACCACCGCCGGAGCACACCGGGCTTACGGGTATAAGAGCATGCCAAAGAGTCGGAAGAGGAAAATCGCTTCCGTCAAGGAACGTGCGCGCCGCTTCCGCGAGGACAATCCGAGTTTCGTGGACGACTTGGAGTACGGCATGCTGAACGCGTGCAAGGAAGGCGTCGAATACACGTTCGAGGATTTCAAGGAACTGCTGGACGAGGAGAAGCCTGACTTGAAAGGACTGACGGCGGAGCAGTTGTTTCGATACATCTGATTTTTCTTCGATTTTCTATTACGGTTAAATGGGGTGTCTAAGAATATCTTTTTCAGGCACCCTTTGCTTTTGATTGACTAGTATCCTCTTTCTTGTTATACTGGTAGTGTCCACATATGGGCGTGGTTGGCTAACCGCCAATCCCGCCTCACATCAATTACAACCAGAAGGAAACACCTGCATTGGGTATCGAAATCTACGAACAGGACAAGTACGCAACCCACGTCGTCACCAGCAAAGGTGAAATCAAATACGAGTGCAGTGCCCGCAACGTGGCCGAAGCCATCGTCGAAGAACACAACAAGCACAACAGTGGGGAGCCATGGCGTGTTGGCGCCACCGTCACCTTGGTCAGCGCCAAGAACATCGCATGGCGTGCCGAAGCATCAATCGATTGGGATAAGGTCAAGACCGGCAAGAACGCTCCGGCCAAGTGCGTGAAGGTCACGGCTTCGGAAACCCAGACGAACTTGCAGGTAAGCAAGCCGAAGGTCAGTGCCACCTATCTGTTGTTCAACGGTGACAAGCCGGAAAACTACATGCGTTGGCATGCCACGGCGTCCGATAAGGATGTAGCCATGGTGTTGGCGAAACAGGCGGCTGTCAAGGCTTTGGAAGCCTATCTTGAGAAGATTGGCAAGACCGTCAAGACTCCGGCCAAGCCGACCGTAAAGCCGTCCGGGAAGGTTGCTAAATGAGCGACCGGAACAAAGCTGACGAGAATCCGGATGACGAGTATTTGTTGGACGCGCTTCGAGACTTAGACCCCACGCCAATCGAGGAGCTTATCGACAAGTCCAGCATGGACGACGGGTCGAAGAAACAGTTCCATGAATCACTGCGAGCGCATGATTCCGATGTGGCGCGGGAGCAGTCGGTGAAGATTGCCGTCGGTGAGGCGTTGTTGGAATTGGACAGGTTGCGTGAACGGTTGGATGAAATCAGCGCGTTGACCGTGTGGGATTCCAGTCGGGCGTTGTCCGATGCTATTCCTTCCGTCGAGGCAATCCGCGTCATCCTCAAGCAGATACGCGGCCATGACAATGGTTGTGTGGATTCCGGTTCTCGAATCCGTTATCGTCTGGTGTGTGATGTGGACGGTGGTATCCTGCCGTTGCTCGGTCAAATGTCGGACGGGGCTGATGGGTTGGTGTATCTGAAGAACGTGCTTGACGCTTGCAAGTCCGCCAATATCGAAGGGAACCCGCGCATCCAGTACGCGTATGCGACCGGTTGGAGGGACTTGAACTGAAATGTCCAAGTTCGACAAGACAGCCGTGTACGGGAGGGAGAATCCGTTCATTCCCTCCCCTGAGACCATGGACGCGTTGAAGGACGCGCTCATCGAGGAGGCTGACGAGCGTTCCGACATGCTTATCGGAATGACCACCGCGCCTGATGGGAGGAAGGTTCTTCGTCGTCAGAGCGCGGGGCGCAACACTGGATGGCGTTCCCTTATCGGATTGCGTTATCGTATCCAGACCAAGGAGGAGGCCGACGAACTCCGTTTGGATTATCGTCGTTTCTTCGAGGGGTACGTGGAGCGAACCGACAAGAGCGAGCGTCGTAACCTGTTGGATTTGGAGCATAAGACCGTGGACGGCGCGTACCGTTACACGGTGGAAGGCGTGGTGGCTGACTGTGAGGAGACGAGCGTATCGAACGGGTATGTGTCCCGCCTGTGTCTGATGTTTCCGCATGTGGTGAATTCGGATGGTTCTCAGACGCTTATCGACTCGCATATTTGGCTTGCCACGTTCGTGAAGAACACTGTTATCCGTCCCGACCGTATCGAGCCTCATAATGGTTCCGCCGACCGGCTGATGACGATTCGGTTGGGTGACACGTTGCGTGTGGACGCCGGATTGTGTGCGTATACGGATAAGCGTGGCCGTCACCGTTTCGGATTGGCGGATTGGACTCCGTTGGACTCGCATTTGAGGTATCTGCAACTCCGTTCGGATGGCACCACCACTCCGCGCGTGGTCAGCGAGCGCCTGTGTGGGCGTGAGTATGATATCTGCTGGTTGGAGCGGGATGGTAGGCCGGGTTTCCGTTCGGTGATGTTGGATGGGTTGAATGCTCGTGTGAAGGCGGGTTGGAGTTCGTATGATTGGCGTCATCGTCCGTTTCTGTCGGATGGTGATGGGTTCCCGTCCATTTGTCTCGACCAGTATTTGACGCTTGACCCATATAAGGGTGAGGCTCACGTGGTGTCCCGTTAGCCAGATTAAGAGGATTTTTGTGTTGAGGAATTGTCTTAAAAAGGGTTTCCGTCCGGCGGCCGTGCTGGTTGTGGCGGTTCTGATGTGTTCGCTTGGTGGATGTTCAGATAGTGAGTCGGGTTGGTTGGAGGGCCGCGCATTCACCATGAACGCGTATAGCAACACCGGTGAGCTGACGTTGACGAGTCATGCCGAGAAAATCGGGTTGGACGGCAACGTGACCACCGACTCCCGTTACTACGGCATCGGCACCAATGGTTCGGTTTCCTCCGGCTCGACCGATTCCCTGTCTTCGGTCATTACCGTGACTCTCGATGGCAGGGAGTTGGACTCCTGCGGGGATACGCTCATCTTCACCGAGGATGGGTTGGAGCCGGTCAAGGATTTCGCCGCTGACGCTCTCAAATCTCAGGATACGGAGAAGACGACCGGTACCGGTTCAACGTCGCAATTGTTGAACCGGTATAAGGATTCGTTTGCCAAGAAGCATGTCGTGGTCATCAAAAGCCAGATGGGAACGCCGATTGAAGTGTTCAACGGTGACAGTATCAAATGGGATATAGACGATAATCTACCTAAAACAACAAGGCTCATGGTCGATGGTAAAACGCTGTACATTCATCGGGCGAACTTCCAAATCTTGGACAAGGATTCGTTGCGGTGAGCCACGATACCGAACCGGAGGAGGTCAAGTTGGTCAGCATCGTAGAGAGGGAGGCCGAGGAAGCGTATCCCGTCCAATACTGGGATGGTTCCGACATCAAGAAAACGTTCGAGGCCGACAGTGACGCCGACGATTTGAACATCGAGGTCGAATTGGAGGCTTTTCTGGACTACTAGAGTGCGATTTTAAATAGTATTTTGTAATACTCTTTTTGGAACCTTGACTCCCGTCTTTTCTAACCGTTTATACGGCTGGATACGACGTGGAGTAGCCCCACTCGTTTGGGCGTCGCCCACCAAATGATTGTCATGGTGGACGTATCGGTTCGCATGCTCACTGTTGAGTATGCGAACGATTTCCTGTTTGCGGATGGAACGCCAGCCATTCTCCCGAGAACGTCTCGAAAGAATATTGCGGCTTGCGTTGATGTCCGCGTGCAGGGTCGTTCCGCAGCATTTGCAACAGAACAAGTCTCTAGTTTGCCTATTGTCCCTAGCCGTGTACCCGCAGTGGGAGCATTGTTGGCTGGTGTAGGCGGGATTGATTTCAGTAACGTTGACGTCCTCCCGGTGTTGAAGCACCGGGATTCCAACACGTATTGTTATCGTGTTGAGGTTTCGCACGTCATGGCGGAAGCGTTCCTACCGCTATAAGCGGTTGGGACGTCTGACTCCGTTCGGGCGTGCTCGGCTTCGTCCAAGCCGATGAGATGGTTCAATCCCCGGTCGAGGATGTTGTTGGCCGCGTTCAAGTCGGCGTTCATGCTCATGTGGCATTGCTTGCACTCGAAGTCCGCTTGGCTTTCACGGTTTCGACTGTCGCAATAACCGCATTCACTGCATGTCTGGCTTGTGTACGCGGGGTTGACGAGTATGAGACGGTTTCGTCCGGTCAACTGTGTTTTGTATTCGAGTTTGCCGACGATTCCGCCAAGGCTTGCCGCACGTAGACTACGGTTGAGTCCACGTTTTGCCGACTGGCTGTTATGCAGGTACGCGCCCGGCCTTTCCGGGTCTGGTTTGGCTTTCGCCTTATGGCTCATGTCTTGCAGGTTGAGGTTTTCCAATACGATGAGGTCGTATTGTTTGACGAGACTGGTGGTGGTCTTGTGTTGCCAGTCGTCTATGATGCGGTGGGCTTTCGCGTACAGTCGGCTGATTTCCCGACCGGTACGCTCGTAGGTGCGGCTTGCATGCTGACGGTATTGTTTTAATGTTTTGCCGGACATGCTCACGCGTCTCGCCTGTGCTTTCTGGCGGCGGCGTATCTCCCTGTCGATACGGTTCAACCGTTCCTTGGGAAGGTCGATGAAAGTGTTGTCGGACGTGGCGAGCGTATGCACGCAACCCCTGTCCAATCCGACCATGGCCCCCGTGCGTTCTCGGCCTATCGGCAACGGGTCGTTGACGAACACGAGCGTTCGTTTCGTCCAGTTCACCCCGACGCTCGTATAGTCGCGGACGGGCTGGCTGACCCGGACACGGATATGGATGCTGTAACGGCATGATTGCCCGTCCAGACGGCATGCGCCCGGATTCTGTCCGGTGATGACGACTTCGCCGTGATTCCGGTTCAACTGCCGGTAGTTGGCGTTCGCGCCCTTGTTGTGCCAGCAGACGAAATACAGGTCGTCATGACGGGATTTGAACCGTGGCATCATGCCCGGATTCCTATGCTTTTTCTTCAACGTCCGACGACGCTTGTTCGCACTCCACCAGTCGGTGTTCTCTATACGGTTGGGGGATTGCAACACCATGGAGGGGATAGCCGCAAGCCAAGAGCATTCCAATCTAACCTGACGGTCGGAACGCATGTCCGGCCTCCCGTTCAACGGGACGGCCGTCTGGGATTCCCTGTCCCACTTGGTGCGACGGGAGCGCAGCTGATTGTATCTGCAACGCCATCCGTCGCACAGCCAGCGCATCACGATGTCCGGGTTGGTCGAATACAGGGGGACCTGCTGCCCGTCTGTATTCGCACTCATGCCGAGATACGGTGCGGCACCCCGCACCTGCACTCGTTCTATCACGACCTTCTGGGACATGATTCCGATTATATCACTACGCGCGTATAATGAAAGAAGACTTAGACCGAAAGGAGAGGGCGGTTCCTCCCGGCATTGAAATACCGGGCATCCCCGCCCAAAAAATGGTGACGCCGTCTAGTTCCTGAATGCGTTTCAGTTTCGTTTCCACTGCGGCTCGACCGGTTCTGGTAAGCAACCGGTTCATCTTATGACTGAGATTCAGGTTACGGAAGTCAAGTTTTTCAACGACGATTTCCTTGACTTGTTCCTTGCTGAGCTGGTTGAACAGTCGTCCAATCTCATTCCGATAGTAGGCTCGTATGCGCCGTTGCAGATTACGGTATCTTCTAGACTTGAATGGTTTCACACCATTCTTCTGTAAGGCGCGAGTCAGTTCGATAAGCTCCGTGTCACGCTGTTTCAGCCAGTCGAACATTCGGGTGCCCAACAGTCGGCCATCGGATAGGGCGAACATGCAATCCATACCCCAGTCCAATCCCAACGTTTCGCCTTGGGTTCGTTTTTCTGCTTTAGGCAAGGTGGTAATCAGCTTTCCGTTGACACTGCCGTCCAAGTTGAAGCGAATGGTCAGATGGTTCGACAAGGTTTCCTTGTTAAGGAAAAGATTCTCGTCCAGTTTACGGTCTGCGAGTATCGGCACACGAATCGGCTTGCCGGATTCCAAAGTTGACACGACGGCCCAACGTTCGCACTTGGTGCTCTTCGCGTTCTCTATTCGGGCAATCTTGCCGTCCATATCCATGGTTCGGCATTTCGATAAGTCTGGAATTCGGTTTCGACGACGTAGATGTTTCATCAACCAACGAGCCATATGGTGCGTTTTATCATCGGAGTGCTCATACCATGCGTATCGCAGGTTGATTTCGTACAGGTCACGTTTAAGATTGTCTTCCAAAGTGGAATGGTATACGAGACTACGAAACTCATTCTGACGGTTCGTCAGCCATGAATCGAAGGTGGCTTTCGCTTGACGGGATACGGAATCCCATTGCCGTTGGGACAAATAGTTAGGAAAGGTTTTAGTGCTCTGCCATGTGGATAGGCTACCGGTCTCGAACAGTTCACGACACCACTGATTCAGGGAATAGGCTAATCCTTTACGCCATATCGGAAGCAGTCGAAACAGCTTGTCCAACTTGCCATGATTCATCGGCAATGCCACGCCGTAGGATTTGTGCGCCACACCGGTTTTCATACCACGACGGTATCTACTTGTCGGCATTATCATCCTCCACCATAGCGGCCATTGCACGTGCGTGTTGAGACCTGCGTTGCCCGTACAGGCGCGCACTGAACGAGTAGATTATCGACACGAAATCCTGAATCAGGTCGGCACGGTCATCGGAGGCTTCGTTCACTACGACTATCTTTCGTCCGTCACGTTCAATGAATAGACGGAACCATTCAAAGCCGAAACGGGTCAGCCTGTCCTTATGCTCTACTATCAGGGTGCCCCAATCGTTGCGTTTGAGCAATGAGGTGAGCCGACGTCTCTTGTCGTTTAATCCGGAACCCACTTCAGCAACGGACGCAACCACTCGATAACCATTAGCAACAGCCCACTCCTCCATGCGCTTCTGCTGGTCAGGGAGTTGGGTTTTACGTTTCGACAGGTCGGAGACACGGGCATAAATGGCGGCATCATTGAGTTTGACCGCGCTCTCGTCCGGCACGATGATGGTGCCGGACTCATCCTGCCAAGCGCCGGGTATCTTACCAGCCTTGAACCTGTTCCACGCGGCACGGTATTGGATATCGTGCTTGGCTGCGTACTCCGATAGCTTCATAAACTTTATAATACTATAATATACTAGAAAATACAAGCATGTGAGGAACTAGTTACAAGACGCAAACTATGCTATAGTGGATGTGTTCACACATAAAGAGTTTTCAGGCAAAGAAGGAAATAACCCATGGACACGTCCACCACCTTGGAGGAACAGATACAGGCTTTGATGGATTCACTGGCCGACACCGCACTATCCGCCGCCGAGTCGCGCCATCAAAGTCAGGCCGGAGAAGCCCACCTGCTGTATGCGCTTTACCGGAACGATGGACTCGTAGGCTCGATACTTCGGGGACACGGGTTGGAATCCTCGGAAATCCGGCTCCTCATGTCCGATATTCCGAACCATCCGATGAAAATGGGAGAAGACCCGGTATTGTCCGCTTCCAGCCGTCACATATTGCACGATGCCCACGACGCGGTGGAAGTGTTACGCCAAGTGCAACGTGATAGTCATGTCGAACTCCTGCTCCGCGCCCATGGCATCGAACTGCCCGAACATCAACCCACTCGGGAGCAGGTCGAGGCGGCGTCAAGAACCGGCGTCAACCTAGCCCAGACCGTCAGCCCCAACCGTGGGCGTCAGGTCGGCGTGGATTATCTCTCCTACACTCGGCTCATGCTCGAAGCCGCGTTGAACTGAACGGAAACCAGCCGCAAACCAAAAACGATGGCAATATTATCTGCTATACTGGGATAGTTCACAAACCAATGAAGGAGAAAAAATGAATACTGAAAAATGGACAGCCAGCCGTGTGCTGGTCATCAAATACGACAGGGATGGAAGGTACCATGAGCGTTTGTTCAGACGGACGGTTCTCAACAACGCTTTCCCGGTGTACATCAACCCGGCTGGAGACAGGTTTGAGAAAACCCTCCTGACGACCTACCCGAAGGCGTATCCCATTCCCGACGACGCCAAGCTGTACCGGTGGGTGTTGAAGGACGGCACCGTGGTCACCACCACCAATGGTTTTCCGCAGTCCGATTGCAAAATACTTAGTACGTTCGATGGACACTACATGTTCGTTCCTGAGTCGAACATCGCCTACGTGATGCAGGACGTTGCGTCCATGGCCGGGGAGGTTTCAGGTGACGTACAAGACCGTTAAGGACATCATCTGTAGCATGGACAGGATTGCCCGTGAACGTGGATTGAAATGGATGGATTCGACCATGCTGCTGTATGCGCTGCGCTGGCCGGAAAGCGAGGCCGAACGAATTCTCCGTTACGGAGGTTTCGAGCAAATGGAGGATGCGTACCGTCTCATGGAACGGTTCGACAACGAGCCGCTGGCGGAAGACGAGAACCCAAGGTTCACGCCAGTCGCTTTCCGACTGGTGGAAGGGGCGGGCAGTCCGCTCGAACTATTGAGAAGGATTCAACGCACGGACTGCACTGCCAGACAGATTATCCGAGAGTACGGCATCCTCCCTCCCGAACACGAGCCTTCGAACGGGCAGGTGGAACGTGCCGCCGAAACCGGCTACTTCCTCTCCGCACACTCCACCTCCTCCTACGGCAACCTGAAGGCGTGGGACAAGGTGAAGCAGACAAGCAAGGAGAAGTGGCGCGAATGGGCGCGGCTCATGCTCGAAGCCACACTCAATGGAACAGAGGAACCATGTTGAACGTCAACGGCGTGGATATCGAATACCAGTACGACGGCGCGCACGACGCACGTCCCACGGAACATACGCTGCACGGCTTGGACGGGTTGAACCTATCAGGCTTGGATTGGATGCGCCTGTCGCACGTATGCCGTCTCATGGCCGCACGCAACCGTAAGCCGAAGCGGGCGTTCGTGCGCGTATCCGGTTGGACGGCGGACAGGCCGAACATGCGTCTCATCGTGGACGTGCTTCAAGACGATGACGGTACGGCCAGCGTGCCGCTGCCGCTCACATCCGACTATCTGCTGGTCGATTCCGACGAATGCGATGGCCGATTATTCCAGTACGGGTGGCTGGACGTGTTGGAACAGCTGCCCGAACATGTGGACTACGGTCGATTGGACGAGACCGGCATGCGGGTCGTGGACTGGCTGAACGGCATGGCCGACCCGTCGCCGGAAATCTTCGAGGATTGGGAGGCCATCAGCCTTATACGACAGAACGTCTATGAGGACGAGCCGACCGGACTGGCGGACCTATTGCGTTCCGCCACCCGAACGGAGCGTGACGAATGCTTCGACATGCTGGAACAGGTGGAAACGGGGAGGCCGCTGTGATGAACGATTGGCTGCGCGTCACGGCCATTGGCGGTGACGACTACGAATGCCGTATGACCGTTCGGAAGGCGGACGATACGACCATTACCGTCACTCGCCCTTGGCATCACCATTGGACGGACGGTTGGGATTGGAAGACCATCATCCGCCAATGGTTGTCCGACATGCCGGAAACGTTCGAACCATACGACGGGTTGGCCGAATGGCTCCGCGACGCGGATGCGGAACGCATCGACTGTTGGCACTGCCTGAGTTGGCTCGCCAACCACCAGCGGTCAGCTGTTGAATTCCTGTCGGACGCGGAAAAGAAGCGGCTTGCGTCTAGATGGGCTTGCCGACGCGGTGGAGGACGTACGACGCTGGGTGATGCGGCTCGAAAAAGAAAACGGCATCACGGACGAGGAACTAGGCGAATGGGTGGAACACAAAACAGTCAGACAACAGCGGCGAAACGAGGACGACAAGTGAGCGTGCGAAGCGAAACATTGGGCGAGGTCATCGACTGGCTCGGAGACGAGGCCGACAGGGAATGGGAACGCGCCAAAGACGGCCTGAGTGACGGATACGGCGGGTTCGACGCCTACACGCGGGCAATCCAGCACTGTCAGGACTTGATTGTCGAGGAGAAGACTTCGAGTGGGAAACATACGGAAATCGCCCTGTTGAAGCATTTGGCCGACACGTTCGGTGAACGGCTCCGCAAGGCCGAACAGGCCAAGGACGGGGGAGCCGACTACACGTACCACGACGGCCAGTCGGACGCCTTCGGGTGGGCGGCTGCATACTGCCGCCTCATGCTCGAAGCCTCTCTCAACGGAAAAGAGTCCGACTGACATGCGAAAAGTGGAAACCAAAATCCCGGACGAGTCGGCCCTGTATCTCCGACGACTCCGAACGGAACAGGAAAGAAAAGAGTTCGAAGAACGGTATGGTCTGCGGTTGGAAACGAATACTCCCCTCTCGCCATTCCTCGAACATCTCATGCTCGATATGCACCCCATCTTCCCAAACGTGGCACATAGGACTGTTCTGACGAATACGGGCGCTTGGAATCCTCAAACCATCCGTAAAAACACGAAACGTATCACGGACGAGAACATGTTGCAAAAGGTGATGGGCAAAAATGCATGATTTTTCTCAATGGCTCCAGTCGGCGGGCGGGATGGATGAAAAGGTGTGCGTGTTCCTTGTCTTCGGAGCGCTTTTCAGCGCAATCGTCGCTTTTATAAATGAATCTGTCATTCCTCTTCTGTTCGCGGTCGGATGCCTCTGCCTGTCCGAGGGATTGTCCTCTCCAAATCTTGAATCGGAAATCAAGCAAATCTGGGGATTGCAGGAGGTCTCGTCCGAATGCGACCTCCCTGACCACGACCTGCCGACCAAGAACATGAAATGCTACGTGACCGACAAGGACAAGCGCAAGCGGCTGGTCGAAATCCGCGTATCTAAGGACGGCACCAAGCTCGGCCTGTACGACACGGATGGCAAAGCGCTGAAACAGACGGGAAGGGAGTAGGCAAGTGAAGGACTTCACGAAATGGGTGGAAGCTTGGAACGCGTACATTCATCCGCCAACAAAGCAGGTGCCCCGGACCGCCGCTGAGTTGAGTGCCGGTGGGCATTCCGCATGGGTCATTATTGCCATAATGTGCATCTTCACTCTGGCTGCCGTCATCCTCCATTGTCTGGAGGAGAGGTCCACCCTCTTCGTCGTACTCAGCAGCGTATTCACCGGTCTCGGCATCTTCATCGTCTTCCTTGGCACGGTGGCCGTCCTCATGTTGACCCAGCCGACGAAGACGGTGGACGAGAACGCGCCCCGCCCGGCATCATTCGTCACGCAGGTAGGGAGGGAGTTCGGCGTGCGCAACCTGTCATGTCCGGCCAAGGTTATGACCGCATCCGAACTGCCCGACATGGGGTCGTACCAGTGCGTAGTCACCTACGGCGCGAACGACGCGAACCTGCGGAACGTGACCCTCGTGGTAGCCGACGGCAACAAGGTCGGCCTGTACAAGGCAGACGGCAAGGCGTTGAAACCAGTAGGAAAGGACTAGATGGTGAAGGACTTCTCTGCTTGGGCCAATGCGTGGAGCGACTACAGCAGGTCGGATGTCAATTATCTCGTTTTCGTCGTGGGTGGCACGGCGGCTCTCGTTGTCCTTGCTCTTTCCCTCTTATTGGAAAGCAACGGCACTGTTCTGACCTTTTTCTGCGGTTTAGCCGTCGTCGTAACCCTAGCTGGCATATGGGTTGTGAACTTCTACCCGATTTGGATGGAGGATTCCCCTGAGCCAGCCGTCTTCACCACTCAGGTCGAGAAGGAGTTCGGCGTGCGCAATCTCTCATGTTCGCCAGCAGTCATGTCCACGAAGGACGCTCTGCCCGATGCGGGCACCTACCGATGCACCGTCTCGGACGGCAGGGACGATTCGGCCCTGAAGGACGTGACGCTCATCGTGACGGCGGACAACAAAGTGGGACTCTACGACAATCAAGGAAAGGAAATGAAATGATTGACCTGACCGAGTGGGCGAACGGTTCCCACAACAGTTTCGGGGACGCCATATATATGGCGGCATTGTCCACGGTGCTGGTTTTCGCCGTGTTGGGCGTCGTCTGGCGGGCGGGCAGACGCTTGGCGCTTCGCGCGACGCATCGTATCCCACGGGACGCCCAGCCATTGCTGGAGGACACCAAATTCGTCATATGTCTGGCCCTTGTGTGCGGCTTCGGACTGCTCCTGACGTTGAATCCCGGTCTTCTCGTTCTCCCGAAGGACACCACGTTCACCGAACAGGTGGCGCGACAGGCCGGATTGGAGGCGTTGTCTTGCCCGACCATCCTCGACTCCAAGTACATGCCCGGTCAGGGCAGGTACGAGTGCGAATACGTGGACGCGAAAGGAAAGGCCCACGACCTGAGCCTGCTGGTCGCATCCGGCGACAGGGTATGGCTCTACGACAACAACGGAAAACCGATGAAGGTGACGACGAAATGAACCCGGAAGACAATCCGATGCCGCTCGTCTCCGAATGCAATCCGGTGGATGCGGTCGAATGCCCATGCTGCTTGACCGTGTTCCGCGTGCGCACGCTCATGACCGACGGGAACGGGCGGCTCATGCGGGACGAGTATGAGACCATCCCCATGTTCTGCCCCATGTGCGGCGGACGGCTCGAACAGTCGGAAAGAAAGGAATAGGATAATGGCCGACCCGAAGTACATGAGGAGAATACAGGGCATGTGCCGCTGTCAGGATTGCGGCCTCATGGCCGACAATGCGGACATCGACGTGGAATTGGACTGTGACGAAATCGTGTTTGAGTGGAGCGACGCGGACGACAGTCAGACATGTAACCTACCGCCCTGCTACGGCGGACACAGGCTTCAGACCGATATGACCGCCTACGACCTGTTGCTGGAGCTTGGCGTCATAGACGACCCCTACGCGCGAAACAAGGAGCGGGATTGAGAAGACTATTGGCATTACTGCTGGTACCCATGTGCCTGATGTGCGCCGGATGCGACGAAGTGGCCGACGAATCGGAACAGGAAACGGACACCACACCGGCATCCCAGTCGGAGAAGACCGTCACCGGCTGCGCCGACTACGACACCAGAAACTCCGCCGTTGATAGTGGCGGTATCGGTGAATGCGAACTCACGCTGCACGACGGACGGCACGTCACATGCGCGGTAATGTCCGACTATAGGAAAGGCGGACTGTCCTGCGACTGGGCAAACGCCGCCAAGGAGGCGTCCAATTGACTCAACACATCGAACTCAAAACCCCATGCCCGGACTGCCGGGGTCAGCTGACACTGTCAGTACGTCACACGCCGCTATTGGGCTGGCATGCGGTGCGACTGGCATGCGAGAACGGTTGCGACCTCCACTGGTACTACTACGACCTGCCGAACGGGCGGGCATGGTTTTCGACCGTCGAACAATGCGCCGACTATCACGACGGCGTCATCCGCAGGGAGGGGGAGGAGAACGAGCGGATACTGGCGTTCGAATGCCCAAACTGCGGGGAGTGCCCGCACGTGTCAAGCAAAAGCATCGGACGCCAGACGTTCCCCACCGCCACATGCCGGTGCGCATCCTGTTGGGACGTGGACCTGCACTCAGCGCTCTGCGAATGGCTGACGGAGACCAAGAACAAGAAGAACGCGGACATCCTCGAAAAAATCGGCCGTTCCACGACGTTTCAAGCGGAACCCGATTGCCCATTCTGCGGCGGGCCGGTGTTTGTCCGCATCATCGAGACCGGCGATGACCGACGCTGGGGCTTCACCGTACACCATGCCAGTCCATGCAATCTCGAACCATTGCTACAGGGGCTGCGCCCATGCGACAAAGCGCAGGAGATGGCGGACGACTTCGACAGGTACTGGCGCAAGACCGTGTCCGCCGTCAAGGACACGCCCGACTGTCCACACTGCGGCAGGCCGCCCGAATGCGCATGGGACCATACGTCCGGCCTATGGTCCGTCGGCTGCGGAAAATGCGGCAAACCGAACAACGGCGTATCCGATGACATCCTGACTGCGATGGCATCATGGCGTGAACATACGGACGCCTACCGACGCAGCCACGACGGCGAAGGATTGCAAAACCAACTGACCGAATACTGGAGAAAAAGAGGCCAAAAATTATGAACACGAACGACGTCCTACGGGAGTTCAAAGACTGGTCCGTGACGCAACCAAGGAACTTGCCCGACGTATGGATGGCGACCACTACGCCCAATTCCACATCGAAAACATGCTGAAACAAGCCAGCCAACACGACAAGCAGGAACAACAATGAGCTACAACACCACCATCGAAAACGGTCGAACCTATTACCAGACACAATGCGACTACCCCGGTTGCGACAGCGGATACGAGAGAACCGAACACGAATACTGGGAAACACCCGACCTTGCCGCCGAAGACGCGACAAGCCTCGACATGTGGCTCGCCATGACCGACCGGAACGGGAACGTCCTGTTCTTCTGTCTGAAACACCTACGGCTGAACAAACGCGGATACACGCTCGGCTACGACTTCGACAACCCCGCATTCCAACCAGTCAATCCAAAACTGAACACATACTACGAAACCGACGGCATACCAATCCCCCGACCGGAATGCGAACAGACGATACTCAACCTGCTCGAACACCCAAACAAAGATAAGTGAAACATCATGAGCTACGAAAATTTCCTATCACACCGAATCAAATGCGACTACCCTGATTGCGGCAAACCGTGCGACGACTGGTGGAACGACCAATGGCTAACCCTCGTCAAATACGGCGTACACGGGAGAATGGTCAGCGTCAGACACTTCTGCACAAGCCACCTCGACACCATGCGCAACCCCATTCCGGCCGGCTCATACCATCTACCCGGCAATACGCCAAAAGACTGGCACACTTGGGGCGAAGGATACATGTACCCAATATACGAACCATGCACCCCCACCATTCTCAACGTATTGGAAAAAGCCACGCCCGACAACCCACTTCCCAACGAACTTGTCGAAAAATGCGCGCTCGCATTATTCCGAACGGATACGAACTGGGCTGAAAACAATCCGACGAAACGTGAAGTACTCGACTTGTGGGAACAGCAGATGCCTTGCATTCAGGAACGGTTTCTGAAACGGGCATATACGGTACTGCATGAAGCCCTACTAGTAGAGTTCCCGAATATGCGGGAATAGGAACGATTGGAGAAAATACAATTGGCTGAAATCAGAGTTTTCGTCGGACAAGTTATGTACCCGTTGGAAATCCGGCAAGGACAACATGTGAGCTTCGAATATTGCCCGTTGGGATGCAATCACACGCCGAACGGCATGAAGGAGCAAGTATCGGATGCGGTAATCGAAAATGATAACGGTCATACAATCCAAGCCACTTGGAAAACCACTGACAAGAAGACCCGTCACGCCGTCCTACTCCGTAGAATCTATCACCCCCAACACTTACCGGTATGATGCCCGTATCGGACACTCAAAAATCGCAGAAAAACTCTAAAGGAGAAAATAATGGGATACAAGCGACACATCTTCTACCAGCCGGAGTGCGACTATCCGGATTGTGGGAAACTTCTGCACGTCGAATCCGGAGGACAATCCATCGAATGGTTTCATATCCTTAAGGACGCGCAGTGAACCGCACTGAAACCACCGCCATGTTGTCCGCATTGGTGGAGAAGCGTTTGGACTCCCGTACCTCATATTGGGCGCGGGAGGTTAGTTTCGACCGGGGTACCCCCAATTGGCGTCGTATAGATTATGTCGGATTCAAGCCGTATACGCCGAATTATGCGGTAGAGCCGATTAGTGTGGAGCTTGGTATTTTCTCATGCTATGAAGTCAAATCGTGTTTGGCGGATTTTGAGTCGGGCAACGGGCTGACTTTCTATGGGGACGAGAATTTTTTGGTCACGACCCGTGAACTGGCGGAACAATTGCATGAGATGTTGCGCCTTCCTCGGAATATCAATCAAGTTCTTGTGCCTACTCCCAAGGGTGATAGGTTGCAAAAACTGTATGACCTGTCCAATAACGGGAGTGCCAGTTACCGTCACCGTCCTGCGAGTGAAATGTTGTATGCGATGATAGAGTCCAATGGGCAGAGGGCCAGTAGATATCAGAAGTAGGATTCTTGTTTCTCTTTTGTCTACCTATTAATGCATACTGGAATTGTCTACACAAAACAAGGGCTGGAACCCACCCGACAAAAGGAGACAAAATGAAAATCGCACACATCTACCCAGCAGTATCAGAAGTCTACCTAACCGCCGTCAAGAAAAAAGCACGGGACGCCATGGCAATGGCCTGTGGTATTCCGACGTCGAGGGAATACCGTCGTAAACGTGTGATTCAGGAAGCCAACCCACACTTTCTTCCCATGCCGGACGCCCGTAAATATCGGCACTCGCAGCTTCCAAACTAAGGAAAAACCATGCCCGCAATCCTCATATACGTTCTTGGAGTGCTGACCCTACCATTCCTCTGTCTAGCCTACTGTCTTCTCGTTGACCTGTTCCATAGGAGCGCATGGTATTGCCCATGGTGCAGTGAGTGGGCCGTCAAGTCAAAAGATAATCCAAACCGTACCGCGTACTTGCCGAACATTATCGTCTGGTTCGCCCGAATAGGCCATAGATTGTCAAAACGGCATCGTAAGTGGAAGAGGGTGTACGAAACGTATGATTTCCACCCTTGCAAGCCGTCGAACGTTCTCAGGGACGGCCACATGGACGAGGTCATCCCGTTGGACGATTTCGACTACGGCTATCAGACAATCAGATACAAGTCCCATAGGAAAGGTCTAGACGGCAAAGAGTTAATTGTAACTGTTGAAGTGCCTTCCGAAACGCCGTACATCACATGCATTCGAGATGGCGAACAAACCGAAGGCGATGTCTACCGCAATCCAGACGGAAGCCTGTCACTCATACCTTGGGAGAACAATCCGAGCGGCAAACGGTTCCCATTATTCGACAAGGATGGAAACCCCGACCCGCTTATTAGCCCGAAAGAAAAGGAAACAAACACTGGACGGGAAACACTTAGGCAGAAGGAATAGAACGAGAAAAAGAACAATCTGCTAAAGAGCTAAACACTCTCTAGGAGGATGGGGCGGCTAGGCACTTTTCAATGTCCAACCGCCCCCATTCTTTTTCGGAACTTTTTAACTTCCCGCAAACCTCGCAACAACCCCGTTCTCAACCTCTAACATAAAACTAAACAACCTTGAACAAAATCGGTTGCAAACTCAATGCAATCATCCAACGAAGGAGCGAACATGTCCGATATTGAAACACACCCCGTATATGATTTGGAACATCTGCCCGGCCATAGGGAAATCCGAAGACCAAAATATGCGGTGAAATATTGGACTCAGTCAGAAACCTGCCAACGCAATCCCCGCAAATACACGCTCATCGCCAAGTCCGATAGTCAACGGAC
>UMHQ01027798.1_pt1 | contig 66264 bp, 58 predicted proteins | sample 1965531 | NCBI WGS metagenome assembly UMHQ01 (sample SAMEA4836098, study PRJEB28245) | human gut metagenome | biome: gut microbiome; material: fecal sample | place: Denmark | collected 2008 | reverse complement strand
GCAAGAGCAAAGAAATGGGGTGGAACGGGCAGTAGGGGGCGGCAGCTTTTGCCCAATAAAACGGCGCACACGCAGCCGCGCAAATGAGGTGCCGCCTTGTCTTTGCTTTCTACGTGTGCGCCGATACGTTGGGAGGTGGTCGTTGGCCTGCCCTGCGATTCGACCCCATTTCTTTGGTGCTTGCCCAAAGAAACGGTGTCGAGCCGCCAAAGAAAAGCGCTTTTTTACCCCGGCGGCTCCACCATCCGCGTGAGCGCTACCGGTCGGTAGACTATACGTTCCTCGCCCGACTTGGGGTGGGGGGTGGCGCGGGTCTTTATTCGTTCTCGTGGAGTTCGTCCAGGGCGGCCTTGACGGCGGCGATGACGAAGGCAGAAAAAGTGCAGCCCGTGCCGACTATTTCGGCTTCGACCTGCTCGATAACATCGTTGGGGAACCGGATGGTCTTGTTAGTGGTCCCCGGTACCCGGGGTATCTGAAATTTTCCCATGCCGCACCTCGCAATACGTTTACTAAGAGGATTGTATTGCAGCTTGCACGAGAAATATGCATTGCAATCGCAATGCATATTGGCTATAATACCGTGTATGGGGGTGACAACATGGACTACTCAGCGCTGTACCATATCATGTTCAATGCTGCGACAGACGCCGTAGAGGCCGTGTCGCAAGGCGAGGCAGAGCACGCGAGGGAGCTCTTGATTGCCGCGCAGCAGCGGTGCGAGGAGGAGTATGTTTCCGACTGCTCAGAGGCCGCCGTCTCAAATTCCCGCGCTCGCGCGGATTGACAACAGCTTTCCATACCAAAAAAAGACCGCCCCGTATGGGGCGGCCTTTTTGGTTTACGCTCAGATGGCCAGGGCGGCGTTGAGGGCGTCGCCGGTGGCTTCCATGGAGTTGCCGGGGGCCTGGCGGGCTTCGCCGATCACGATGACCTGCGGAGCGAGGTCCTTGAGCTTCTCCTCGAGGGTGTTGTTGGACTTGTAGCCCATGGCCAGCACGACGCTGTCGTAGCCGCGCATGGAGGCCTCTTCGCCTGTGACGGTGTCGACGTAGTCCACGCCGTCGGCGTAGAACTGCTTGACGCGGGCGTTGACGCGCTGGGTCACCTTGTGCTTCTCGAGGTTGGCCATGATGTACTTGCGGGCCTCGGGGACTATGTCCTCGCCGATGACCGGCTTCATCTCGACCATGTCGACTATGTGCTCGCGCTCGGTGAGGAACTCGACGCACTCGCAGCCGACCATGCCGCCGCCGACGACCAGGACGCGCTTGCCGGTGTCGACCTTGCCGGTCAGGACATCCTCAGCGGTGGAGCAGCCGCAGGTGTCGAGGCCCGGGATGGGCAGACGCAGCGGCGCGCTGCCGGTGGCGATGATGATGGCGTCGGGCTTCAGGGACGCGACGAGCTCAGGAGTGGCCTCGGTGTTGGTGCGGATGTCCACGCCGGCCTCGCGGCAATTGACGATGAAGCTGCGGATGGCACCGGAGATCTCGCCCTTTCCGGGAGGATAGGAGGCGACCAGGAAGTGTCCGCCGAGCTCAGTGGCCTTCTCAAGCAGGGTCACGCTGTGGCCGCGCTTGGCGCACATCTCAGCGGCGTACATGCCGCCGGGGCCGCCGCCGATGACGACGACGTTCTTCTTGACCTCAGCCGGCTTGAGTTCGCTCTCGCGGCCGACGCAGGGGTTCATGGCGCAGGTGATGGGACGGCCCTGCAGCATGTTCGGCACGCAGCCGAGCAGGCAGGCGATGCAGGGGGTGAGCTTCTCCAGCTGGCCGTTGCGGGCCTTGTTGGGCAGCTCGGGGTCGGCGATGCTCTGGCGGCCGAAGGCGATCAGGTCGGCGCGGCCTTCCTTGACCAGCAGCTCAGCGTACTGGGGCTCGGTGAAGCGGCCGACAAGGATGACGGGGACGGAGACGGCGCGCTTGATCTCGGTGCCGAGCTCGGCGTTGAAGCCGCCGTGGGTGATGTTCGGGGCCCACATGAACTCGTCGTGGATGTGGATGGAGCGGGTGACGTGGATGGCGTCGACGCCGCAGACCTGCTCGAGGTAGGCCGCGATGGCAGCCGCGTCGTGGACGTCCACGCCGCCGTCGCCCTCGTCGCGGCAGTTGATGCGGCAGAGGATGGGCATGTTGCCGCCGGTCTTCCTGCGGATGTTCTCGATTATGAGCCTGGGCAGGCGCATGCGGTTCTCGAAGCAGCCGCCGAACTCGTCGGTACGCTTGTTGGTGCGGGCGGAGATGAAGGTGCTGACGAGGTAGCCGTGGGCGCAGTGGACCTCGACCATGTCGATGCCGGCCAGCTGGGCGCGGCGGGCGGCGTCGCCGTAGCACTCGATGAGCTTGTAGACTTCCTCAGTGGGCATGGCCTCGGGAATCTCGCGGCCGGCGCTGGGGGCGATGGCGGAGGCGGCCTTCAGGGGGTAGCCGGTGAGCTTGCTGTTGCCCTCGGGGCCGGCGTGCTGGAGCTGGATGCTGACCTTGGCGCCGTAGGCGTGGCAGCGGTCGGCGACGGCCTTGAAACTGGGGATGACGGCGTCGTCAAAGAGGCAGGGCTTGCGGGGGCCGCCCTTGGCTTCCTTGTAGACGACGGTGCTCTCGAGGGTGATGAGGCCGAAGCCGCCCTTGGCGCGGGCCTCATAGTAGGCGGCGGAGCGGTCGCTCATGGAGCCGTCCGGGTTGGCGAAGTTGTTGCCCATGGGCGGGACGACGAAACGGTTGGGGACCGTGACGGTGCCGATCTGGATGGGCTTGAACATGTTGGGGAAGTAGTGGTTCATTGCTTCTCTCTCCTTTCTCTCTCAGGCGAAGAACTTATCCATGACCTCGTCGGCGGGCATCTCCTTGCCCGTGTAGAGGCGGAAACCCTCGACACCCTGGCGCAGCAGCATGCCGATGCCGCCGATGGCGGCCTTGACGCCGGCCTCCTTGGCCTCAAGGATCATGCGGGTCTCCTTGGGGTTGTAGACGGTGTCGGCGACGACCAGGTCGCTGCGGAAGAGGCTCTTGTCGATGAGCGTCTCCTTGTCCAGGGGAGCCATGCCGACCTTGGTGGCGTTGACGAGGATGTCGCAGTTCTTAACAGCCTCGGCGAGGGCCTCCTTGTCGAAGAGGTCGGTGACGGTGGCCTTGCAGCCGGGCACGCGCTCGGTGATCTTCTTCACGGTGAGCTCGGCGTTGGGGTAGAAGGTGTAGCCCTTGCGGTTGAAGATGTGGATCTCGCTCGCGCCGTCGACAGCGGACTGCATGGTGACGGCGGTGGCGGCGCCGCCGGCGCCCAGGACGACCATCTTGGCGCCCTTGACGTCGATGCCGTGGACGCGCAGGTTGGCGACGAAGCCGAGGCCGTCGGTGTTGTGGCCGGTCAGGGTGCCGTCGGCTTCCACGACGACGCAGTTGCTCGCGCCGATGAGCTCGCAGGCGGGGCTCAGGCGGTCGAGGTACTTGGTGACCTCGGTCTTGCAGGGCATGGTGACGTTGAAGCCGCCGCAGCCGAGCAGCTTGAGGGCGGCGACCGCCTCGCCGGTCTTCTCCAGGGGGACCTCATAGGCGAGGTAGGCGGCGTTGATGCCCAGGCGGTCAAAGCTGTAGTTGTACATGGCGGGGGAGCCGCTGTGGCCCACGGGGCTGCCGATCAGGCAGTACATCTTGGTGTGTCCATCTATGTTCATCGTAATAACCTCCTGTTTTTTTATCGGGTCTCGCGATTATTCAGCAGCGATCTCGGGCCAGACGGCCTTCAGCACGGCCTGGGTGGTCTCGAAGTTGATCTTGGCGGCCTCGGCGACGCCCTTGGAGAGGACCTCGTCGTTGATGACCTCGACGCCGACGACCTTCGGGGAGATGCCCTTGGCCTTGATCATCTTGAGGAAGTCGGCGGTGATGCCGATGCCCTGGCCGGAGGGGCAGCGGTCGTGCATGCTCTCGTCGCGGAGGATGGCCTTGGCGTAGGCGCGGGGCAGCACGTCGTTGAGCTGGATGGAGACTATCTTCTCAGCCGGGATGTCGGCGAGCAGCTCGAGGTCGAACGGCTGGTTGGCGCGGGCCCAGTGCCAGGAGTCGAGGATGAGCTTGGCATTCTCGCAGCCGCTGCCCTTGACGACGGCCCAGCCCTTCTTGACATCGGGGATGCCGCTGTACGGCATGGGCTCGACGCCGATGGTGTACTTGCCGGCGCGCTGGCAGAGCTCGCGGAGCTTCTGGGCGGTGTGCTCGACGGAGTAGGTCTCCATGAGGCCGCAGTTTATGTGGTTGACGCCGAAGAGGTCGCACATGTGGAAGCAGATCTGCTCCTTGTACATCTGCTCGTAGCTGCGGTGGTCCTCAGCCCAGAGGGTGATGTACTCGACCTCGGTGACGGCGATGTCGTACTTCTTGAGGATGGCGAGGATGTCCTCGTCGTGCAGGCCCTCGGCGAGGGCGTCGACATAGGTCTCGGCGCGCAGGCCGATGCCCTCGAAGCCGGCGGCCTTGGCGGCGGCGACGCGCTCTTCAAACTTGCACTGGTCGCCCAGCGTCCAGGAACTGATGGTCAGCGGATGATTTTTGGACATTTTTGTTTCCTCCCTAAATTGTTTTCAGGCATTGGCTTCGGCCTCGGGCCTCTGGAAGTCCTTGTCGAAGCGCGCGTTCAGGATGACTGCGAGGATGATGCCGATGACGGTGATGACGATGTTGAAGATCATGATGAGCACCGGGCCGTTCTCGCCGCCGATGCTGGTGAGCAGGCCGGCGATGGAGAGCACGGCGTAGTTCGCGATCGAGCTGGAGATCATGACGATGCTGGTCATGACGGCGCGGTTTTTCGGGAACATGGTGACGGCCACGCTGGTGACGAGCTGGAGCACGCCGCCGGCGGCGAAGAAGCCCATCAGGAAGCCGGCAGGGTAGCAGATCCAGGGCTGAGCGATGAGCAGCACGGCGACGAGGGTGACGACGGCCGCGCTCGGATAGATGACGAGGATCTTGCTGGGCTTGAGTCCCTTGGCCAGCAGCGCCGCGTTCACGAAGAGCGCGAGGACGATGCCGACGGAGTAGAAGCTCTGCACCAGGCTCGGGTCGGAGATGCCGTAGGAGATGGCGAGCTCCTGATAGCAGTTGAGCCAGATCATGAAGGTGGCGGAGGTGGTGAAGCCGAGGATGATGAGGATGATGGCGCTGGGGGTGAACTTCATGCGCTCTTTCTTCTCGCCCTTGACTTTTACCACGCGCTCATACGGCGGGAAGGGCAGGAAGATGAGGGCGATGCCGGTGACGGCGATCAGCGCGGCGCAGAAGAGGAAGATCGTGGAGAACGGCAGCGCCTCGCTGGCGACAAAGCCGATGGCGAAGGGGAGCAGGAACTGGGCGATGGAGATGGAGAGCTTGGTGAAGATGTTGGCGATGGTGCCCTTTTCCTTGAATATCTCCATGCAGCTCGGGGTGATGCTGACGTCGAGGAAGCCGTTGGCCGCGCCGGAGACTATGCCGAGTATGTAGGCGAGGACGTAGCTGTGGGTGTAGCAGACGGCCGCGAAGAAGATGAAGTAGAGCGCGCAGCCCACGAGGGCGGGGACGCGGCGTCCGAAGCGGTCGGAGATGGGTCCGGCGAAGGGGTAGCTGATCAGGCGGCCGAGGCCGAGAGCGGCGATGACGGCGAGGACGCCGGAGACGTCGTAGGTGCCGTCGGTGAGCAGCTGGGCGTTCCAAAGGCCCGCGAGCTCCTGCTTGTACTGGCCCATGATGGAGCCGGCCACGCCGAGGACAAAGTAGGTCATGTACAGCGCGAAGGCTGTGGGATAATACTTCTTCATGCTCATTTTCCGTCTCCTCCGTTACTTATCTGTAAATGGCGTCGCAGACTTCGTCTATCGGCATCTCGAGGCCGGTGTAGAGCTTGAAGCTCGCCGCGCCCTGGCCCACGAGCATGCCCAGACCGTCGAAGGTGGTGCAGCCGGCGGCCTTGGCCTCGCGGAGCAGCTTGGTCTCCTCGGGGTTGTAGACGACGTCGGTGACGATGAGGCCGGGACGGAACATGCTGGTGTCGGTGATGAGGCTGGCGTCGTCCATCGGAGCCATACCGACGCGGGTCGCGTTGGTGAGGATGTCGCTGGTGTCTATGTTCTTGCGCAGGGCCTCGGCGTCGTCCAGGTCGCTGAGGGTTATCTTGCAGGCGGGAGCGGCGTCGCCGATGGTCTTGAGGTTGGCCAGGGCCCTCTCCCAGAAGCCGTCGCGCTTGTTGAACACGCGGATCTCCTTGGCGCCCTCGAGCGCGGCCTCGATGGCGATGGCGCTCGCAGCGCCGCCCGCGCCCAGGAGGGTGATGACCTTGCCGGCGACCTCGACGCCGCCGCGGCGGAGCTCACCGGTGTAGCCCATGCCGTCGGTGACGTAGCCGTAGAGCTTGCCGTCCTTATTTACAATGGTGTTGACGCTGCCGATGGCCCTGGAAGCGGGGCTGACCTCGTCGAGGTAGGGGATGACCGCGTTCTTGAGCGGCATCGTCACGTTGCAGCCCATGACGTGGAAGGTGCGCAGCGCCGCGACGGCGTCCGCCACGTGGTCCATGTCCACGTCAAAGGCGAGGTAAGCGCAGTTGAGACCGTATTTGTCAAAGCAGTAGTTGTACATTGCGGGGGATTTGGAGTGCTCCACAGGGGTACCGATAAGTCCGAGCAGCTTGGTCTTGCCGTCAATGTTCATGAGTCTGCATCCTTTCTTTATTTGCCGCCTCGCGGCCTTGTTTCTGTCGTGAGCATAACACCATGACGTAAAATTAACAAATAAATTAAACTTAAGAAAGCATAGATTTTCTCTATCAAATATGGTAGAATAGTCCCGAAGAAAGGGGGCGCCGGAGGCGTGAATCTGTATCATCTGCGGTATTTTGTACAACTGGCGCATACGCGGCACTACACGCGCGCGGCGGAGCAGCTGTGTATAACGCAGCCGAGCCTGAGCCATGCGATCTCCCAGCTGGAGAATGAGCTGGGGCTGCCGCTTTTTGAAAAGACGGGGCGAAACACGGAGCTGACGCGCTTCGGCGAGCAGTTCCTCGAGTGCGCGGAGCGGACGCTCTCCACGCTGGACGAGGGCGTGGAGGAGCTCAAGCGCGTCTCACGCGGCGAGGGGCTGATCCGCCTCGGGCTGCTGCGCACCCTGGGCGTGGACTATGTCCCGGACGTGGTGTCGCGCTTCCTGGCGGCGAACTCCGGTAAGAAAATACGCTTCACTTTTAAGACGGGAATGACAAATCAGCTGCTCGACGGGCTGTCTGAGCGCAAATATGACATGGTTTTTGCCTCAAAACCGCCTGCTGAGCTGGGTTTCACCTCCGTTGCGGTGGAGCGGCAGGACCTGGTGCTGATAGTCCCGCGCGACCACCCGCTGGCGAACCGGCACTCCGTGGACCTGGGCGAGACGCTGCCCTACCCGCAGGTGTACTTCTCAGAGGGCTCCGGCCTGCGCGGCGTGGTGGACGAGCTCTTCTCCCGCGCCGGCGGGCAGCCGAAGATCGCCTACGAAATAGACGAGGACCAGGTCATCGCGGGCTTCGTGGCCCGCGGCTTCGGCATCGCGGTGGTGCCGTACATGGACATGCTCCTGCGGCTGAATGTAAAGATAATCCAAATCGCCAGCCCCGTGTGGGAGCGGAACTTCTACATGGTCACCGACGACCGCACATATATGCCCCCCGCAGTGAGCAGTTTCCGTCAGTTTGTCCTGAACGGAATAAACTGGTGAATACCTACAAATGCCAGGCCAAATTTTTGACAATATAAACGCCGACTATTAAAACAATAGACTTTTTGCATGGAAAGACACACATGATAAACGAGCCGAAACAAAAACGCCGGCACGGAGCATGACTCCGTACCGGCAAAGGCGGGCCGCTGGCGTGCGAATGAGTTGAAAATAAGCGAAAGGAGCGCGGGTGAGAACCCGCGCTCCCTGTTTTTTAGGTTTTCAGTCGAACCACCCGGTCACGCCGCAGTCACAGGAGGGGACGGCGGCGCCGGGTTCAGCCCTCTGCGGACTGGTCCGGCCAGAGCTCGCTGTAGCCGTCCTCGCCGAAGTCGCAGCTGACCCCGCCGATCTCGGCGCTGCCGGTCACGAAGGAGCCGTCCGCGCGGCGGTAGCGCCAGCCGGTGTCGTCGGCGATCCAGCCCTCGGCGGAGACGCCGTTATACATATATATATTGAGGCTGAGCGCGTCGCGCGTTTCGTTGTCCTGGAAGTGCCACCACTCGCTGGTGAGCCCGCCGAAGCCCGCGTCCTTCATGATGGATTCGAGGACGAGCGCCTCGGAGTTGTCGTGCCAGATGGTGGAGTAGACGCTCAGGTCGTGCATGTCGGTCTGCATCTCCAGCTCCTTGCCCTCGAGCGTCTCGATGGTGAGGTCCAGGGCGATGCCCATGTTGTGCGCCGAGCCGTGCTGGGCCAGGAAGTTCGGCAGGCCGTAGCTGCCCTCTTCCCAGAGCCGGATATAGGTCAGCACCTCGCCCTCCGCCAGCTCAGGCAGGTCCTCGGGCACCTCGCCGTAGATGTCCAGCTCCGGCACGGGCTCGTTCGCCAGCACCTCGGCCTTGTCGTAGATGTCGCGGGTGGCCCGATTGGGGCGGTAGGAGTCGTAGATCTTCAGCCTGTAGCCCTGCTCTATGGCCGAGTTGGCCGCAGTGTAGAGCTTTTCGCAGCAGGGGTAGAGGTAGGGCGCAAGGTATACGCCCTCGGCCAGCCGCACGTGCTCATAGCCGACTATGACCGTGCCCGTGACCTCGGGTATCTCATAGCCGTGCACGGCGTAGAGCGAAGCGTAGCTGTTCGTGATGTTATAGCTTATGAGGTCGCCCAGGTACTCGGGGAGGTTTATGAGACAGTAGCGGCTGTCGATATAGCCGTACCGGCCGTCGTACCTCACGCGGAAGAGTCCGTCCTCCTCGGCCAGCACGCAGAGCGTGGAGCCGGCCGGGATGGTCCCCAGGGACTCGGAGGCTGAGTCCGCCTCCTTGTAAAGCGTCAGCTCGGTCAGCGGCCAGATGGTGCAGTAGAGGCTTGAGAGCTCGGTCCTGAAGTTCACCTCGGCGGGTTCCGCGGCGTATTCGGCGCCCTCGGGTATGGCGCCGCCGACGGTGACTACGCGGAAGGCCTGCTCCCGGCAGGAGGGCAGCATTCCGGTGAGATATACCCGCTCACCGTCCCGCTCCACGCTGGAGAGAGTTTCCCAGGTGTCCCCGACCAGCTGCTGGATCTCGTAGCCGCCGCCCTTTGTCTCGTTCCAGCTCAAAGAGTAGCTGTTGCCGCCCAGGTCCTCGCACTTGAGCTCCAGCACGCCGGGCAGGAGCGATTCGCGGTCCACGGTGACGCTCTCGCCCGCCTCGCCGATGAGCATGCAGCCCTCGAAGTGCTCGACGGCGCGCACGGTGAAGGTGTACTCCTCGCCGTACTCCGGCATGGGCAGGCTCCCGCCCTCGCCGAAGCTGATGCTCTGTGTGCCCGTGCCGATGCTGAGCCTCTGCTCGCCGTCCCCGGTGACCTGTACCAGCTCATACCGCCGCCCGCTCCCGGGCTCGGCGCTGACGGAGAGCGTCTGGGCCGTGTCGTCTATGACGTATTCCACGTCCTTGAGCTCGAGCGGACTGAGCACCACATGCCCGGCCGCCGGGTTCCTGCCCGGGCGCAGAAATTCCCCGCCCACGAAGGAGCGCCAGCGCCCCAGGGGGGTCACCGTGATGCTGAGCTCCCGCCCCTCGGGCAGACCGGTCAGCTCCGCAGAACTGCCGCTCACGTCAAACTCGGAGAGCAGCTCGCCCTCGTCCCCGGCTTCGGCTATGCCTATCCTGTACTCCGTGACGTCCGCGGCCTCCGACCAGCTCAGGGTGTATTCCCCGGCCCCGTCCGAGAGGACGGAGAGCTCCACGAGCTCGGGCATCTCCGTCGCGGCGCCGAGCCAGGGTATCAGAAAGCTCAGCCCCGCCGCGACCACGATCAGCGCCGCAAACACGGCGAAGATCACGAGCGCCCTTTTTGCCTTTTCCATATAAAGTCCTCGCTTTCAGGCGAGAGGTCACTCCACATAGCTGACGGTCTCGCCGGTGTCGTCCCTGTAGGTGTAGACGGTAAAGCCGTCGTAATAGAGGTTGCCGTCCTCACCTTCGCCGAGGCAGCTGGGGGCGTAGTCGCTGCTCACCGGCTCGCCGATGGCGGCGATGAGGTCCTCGACAGGCTTGCCCTCGTACTCTTTCGCCGTGTCCAGAAGGCCGGCCTCCCCGTCCGGGGTCTCCTCGGGCGCAGACTCGCCGGGAGCGGCCGACTCCACGGGCGCGGGTTCGGCCGACACGTCGGCAGACGGAGCCGCGGAGTCCTCAACGGCGGCTTCGCCGCAGGCGGCAAGCCCCAGCGTCAGGGCGGCGCAGAGCAGCAGGATTATCGCTTTTTTCATGTTTGTCCCTCCTCTCCTTTTATCTATATACTGAGGTCGGCGCGGGTCAAAATGCCGTCGGAGTACCAGTAGACACCGTACTCCCCGCCGCCGGACCCCGGGAGCGTCGCAGAAAAGTCCTCGGAGGCTATGAGAGCCTCGTAATATGTGCCATTATACGCAATATATACCGGCGAATCGGCGTCGATCCCGTCGCCGACCGTGCCGTAAAGGTGGTGATATCCCTCCGTGCCGTCGTCCAGGGCGAGGCTGGCGCTGCCCGGATGTGCCCCGGCGGCGTCCAGACTGCGCTCAGGCGCGGGGAACACCGCGCGCTGCTCGCAGAGCCAGAAGAGGTTCCTCTCCACCAGCTCCACCACCACGGCGTCGCTGCCCAGCTCGGCCGCAGTCGTGAGGTCATAGACCGACTGGCGGGAAAATCTCGCCTCGGCCCAGCTCGCGGCCATGAAGGGATACAGCAGCTCGCCGAAGGAGTCCCGGAACATCAGCAGGCTGCCGCTGCCGGAGCCCGTCGTGTCTATGGTGATGCTGTCGGGGCGTATGCCCTCGCCCTGGCTGAAGCCGAGCGCCGTGGGCACGTCGTCCGTCTCGCGGTCCGTCCCGGCGGGGTAGAGCATCTCGTAGAGGTCGCCGGTGTGCTGCCGGGTCTCGTACTCATACCCGCCGCCGTAGGCGCTCGCGGCGCCGAGGACGGAGTTTATCGCGTCGGCCGCGAGGGCGGCTCCGCGGGAGGTCCAGTGCGAGTCGTGCTCGAAATACAGCGTCTCGCTGCGGGAGCGGAAGAGCTCAAACAGATCGAGGTATTCAACGCCCTCGGCCTCCAGCGCCTCGGCCAGGCGCTCGGCGTCCGTGGCCGCGCCGGAGCGGGCGAGTTCCGGCATGTGCTCCGGGTAGAGCGAGCTCTTGTTCGGGGCGATGGTGAAGACAAAGCGGGCGCCGAGCCCCTCGACATACTCGGACATGAGCGCAAGGTTGCGCGCCGCGGCGAAGAGCTCGCGCTCGGAGAGCGGCTCCGTGCCGGTGAAGTCGGCCAGCTCATCGGCGTAATAGAGCCAGCCGTCCGAGCCGAGCACAACTCCGCTCTCGGTGCTCTGGCCGAACAGCGCCTTGACGCGGGCCCAGAGGGTTATCAGCTCCTGACGGAGATAAAAGCTCTCGTCCAGATACTCCGCCGTGTCGGAGAGGAGCTCCGCGTTGAACTCCCCGTCGCGGCTGAAGAGCTCCGGCTCCGCCGGGGCGATCTCGTTTGCGCGCGCCGCGCTCGGGCCCAGGAGCGCCATACCCGCGGACGGCACCAGGCAGAGCAGGAGTATGACGGCTGTGAATATGACAGTTATGCGCTTCATTGGCATTACGCTCCGTTGCTGCGGACCCGGCAGGAGGCCGCGTCAGAATTGAAAGTAGATAAAAGGTGCAAAGCCGCCGCTCGCCATGGCCGCGCAGTTAAAGACCAGCAGGACTGCGCAGACCGCGTAAGAGAGCCCGTCCGCCGCCGCGATGACCCTGCCCTTCAGGAGCGCGCGGGCCCGCTCCAGGACCGGGGCGGAACAGACCGCGCCGAGGACGAGCATGCACACCGTCCACCCGCCGAGGGCGGTTTGCAGCAGGACGGTGCCCTCCAGCGTGAAGTCCCAGCCGGTGAACATGGCCGCTATGAGCGTGAACCCGGCCGTGACGCTCTCCGCCCTGAACATGGCAAAGCCCAGACATACGGCGAGCAGCGTGTAGACGCGCGAGAGCAGCCTGCCGGCGGCGCTGCGCCGCCACCGCTGCACGTCGAGCACCCGGAGGCTCTCGAGCGCGGAGAGCAGCCCGTGCCACGCGCCCCAGACGACGAAGGTGAGGTTTGCGCCGTGCCACAGGCCGCAGAGGACAAAGACCACGGCCTTGTTCAGCGCCGTGCGCCATTTTCCGCGCCGGCTGCCGCCGAGCGGGATGTAGAGATAGTCGCGGAACCAGAGCGAGAGCGAGATATGCCAGCGCCGCCAGAAATCGGTGATGCTGACGGCGGCGTAGGGGTGGTCGAAGTTTTCCGGGCAGGCGAAACCCAGTGCCCGGCCCAGACCGAGCGCCATGTCGCTGTAACCGGAGAAGTCGAAGTAGAGCTGAAGGGTGTAGGCGGCGGCTCCGAGCCAGGCTATCCGGGCGTCCAGCGCCGGACCGGCCGAAAAGGCGGCGTCCGCCGCGGCTGCGGCTGCGCCGGAGATGAGGAGCTTTTTCGACATGCCTATGATGAAGCGCCGGAGGCCCCGGGCCGTGTCATCCCAGGTCCGGCGGCGCCCGCCTAGCTGGGCCTCAAAGTCCGAAAAGCGCGAGAGCGGGCCGCTCATTACCTCGGGCAGGAAGGAGATGTAAAAAAGTGCCTTGCCGAAATTCCCCGTCGCAGCTTCGGGCTTTCTCGAGGCATCCACGACGTAGCTGATGCCCTTGAAGGTGAAGAAGCTCACGCCCGCCGGGGCGGCGATGTTCGGCAGGCTCAGCTCCGCGCCCAGAAGCGCCAGCCCCTCGCCGAAGAAGCCCAGATACTTGCACACGGCCAGCAGCCCCAGGTTCAGCACAGCGGCGAGCACGACCGCAAGCCTGCCCCGCCGCCGGGCCAGCAGACCCAGCAGCCAGTTGACAAGCGCCGAGATGACGAGCAGGGCCATGGCCCAGAGCTCTCCGAAGGCGTAAAACACCAGCCCCGCGGCGCAGAGAAAGACGTTTTTTGCCCTCACCGGGCGGATGACCGCCTCCAGAATGAGCAGCAGCGGCAGAAAAAAGAACAGAAAGGTCGGACTGTCAAAGCTCATCGAAACTGCTCCCCGTAGACATAGCTCCACTGAGCGGCCTTGATGGGACTCATGGCATACATGTCGGTGGTGTAGTTGTGGCGGTTGTAGCGATAGGCCATCTCGAGCTCGACGTCATAGGTGATGCGCGCGCCGTCCTCGTCGTACATGATGACCCAGCCGTGGGGGTCGCGGTCATAGCCGACGGTCCCGGCGACAGCCGTGGCGTCATAGCCCAGGCCGCGGGCCAGGGCCCAGAAGGCGGCGGCGTAGCAGTAGCAGTTGCCGCGGCCGGTGGTGAGCATGGTAATGGCCTCGTCCGTCTGCCAGCCGTCGGCGCCGACGGCGTAGTAGTTGCGGCGCAGGTACTGGAAGTTGTCGCGGACGTAGAGATACGCCGCGCGGAGCATCTCGTCGCGCGTGCCGCCCTCGGCACATATCGGCTCAAGCGCCTCGGCCACGAGCTCGTCGAGCTCCTCGTTCCCGCTGGTGAAGCGCCCGTCGGAGCCGAAGTCAAAGCCGTCTACGCTCTCGTCCGTCACAAAGAGTCCGTCGCGGACGAGGTAGAGCCAGCCGTCTATGTTGACAAAGCCGTCGGCATACTCCACGGCGCTCTCCGGCTCCAGACAGAACGCCAGCGCCTGCGCGCCGTCGGAAGCGGGGTCCAGGTCGGGCGCGGCAGCGACGGCCGGGCCGAACTCTTCAACGCCCGCGAGCTTGCATACCAGCTCCGCAGCAGCGGCGCGCGTGAGCGGCTCGTCTCCCGTCATCTCCGCGAGCAGGCCGGGCGCAAAGGCGCCCTCAAGGGCCTGGGCAAAGTCGGAGGCGGTGACGCTCTCGAGCTCCCCGAGCAGTCCGGCGTCGAAGTCCGATGCAAAGATAGCCTCGGCTCCCGCCGCGGCTTCCTCGCCGGTGATGAGGGCTCCGGGCAGGGCGAAGCCGTTTTCATCGCACTCGAGCCAGGGCTCCATGTCCCCGCCCGCAAGCGCCGGGGCTATCAGCGCGGTGTAGGCCGCGTCGGAGAACAGGGGCGTCTCCGGGTCGGCCTCATTCCCCTCCGAGTCCAGCCAGCAGATAAAGCGCTTCCCATCGCCCGCCGCCTCCAGGGCCGAGACCTCCGCGGCCTCCCCGGGCAGGAGCTTGAATTCGGTGACAGTGCCGTCAACTGTCAGTGAGAGAGTGCTGCGCGTGAATACGCCCATCGACGCCGCCACACACAGCGCCGACACGGCCGCGGCCCCAATGATGACGGCGGCGGCCTCAAACAGTTTCTTCATACCCACCTTTTCCCCCGTGTGTAAATCTTAACTGCTCTATAATAATATGCCGACGTGGATATTTCAAGCAATATCGACATTTTTTACCTTAAAACGACGCGGGCCCGAAGCGCCCGCCGCAGGAGAAAAACGGCAGAAAAAGGCGCCGGGAGCATAGCCCCCGGCGCCTATGGCGCAGCGGGTGGGATTCGAACCCACGTGATGTCTCCATCAAACTGATTTCGAGTCAGCCCCGTTATGACCACTTCGATACCGCTGCACAGTACCGTTTATTATATACAATGGTAAATGAAAAATCAAGGCTCATTTTTCCCGCCTTGACAGAGGTGTATCGCAGTGCTATACTGGCTTTAGAACATCGCAGTGCGATATATCGCAGTGAAAGGGAGGGCGGCATGAACGCGCATATCAAAAAGGTATACGTGCCCATGACGGAGACGGGCTTTTATATCCTGCTCTGCCTCGGGGAGGAGAACCACGGCTACGGCATCATCCAGCGCGTGGAGCGGCTCACCGGCGGGGAGATACGTCTGAGCCCCGGCACGATGTACGGCAGCCTCTCCAAGATGGAAAAGGACGGCCTCATCGCCTTCGTGCGCGAGGAGGACAAGCGCAAGCTCTACCGCCTCACCGACCTGGGCCGGCAGGTGCTGGAGCTGGAGTCGCGGCGCATCGAGAGGCTATACCGCAACATGAGGGAGGTACGCGGAGATGAGCTCTAAACTGGCTCTGAGATTCTTCACCGTCCCGGAATGGGAAAAGGAACAGGACTATCTGCGCGCCATGCACAGGAAGGGCTGGCGCTTCGTGCGGTATATCCTGCCCTGCTTCTACTGCTTCGAGAGCTGCGAGCCGGAGGACGTCGTCTACCAGCTCGACTACAACGAGGACGGCGCGGCGAGGCACAGCGACGAGTATTTTCAGCTCTTCCGGGACTGCGGCTGGGAGTTCGTGCAGTACTTCGCGGGCTTTTCCTATTTCCGCAAGCCGGCGGCGGAGCTGCGCGGAGGGGAGGAGGGCATCTTCAGCGACGCGGCCTCCCGGCTCGACATGATGAGGCGCATGTTCATTGCCCGCCTCCTGCCGGGCATGGTGATACTGCTCGGCTACGCCGTGTTCTGCTGGAGCTTCCTCACGGACCCGTACAGGCAGCTGATGGCGGGCTGGGATGACTGGCTGGCCCTGGCGCTCTTCACGGCGCTCACGGCCTACGTTACGGCGCAGCTCGGGCGCTTTGCCGCAAATTACCTCCGCGTGCGCAGGCAGGCGCGAAAATAGGCGCTGGATTTTTTGCCGCGGACATTATATACTGTCGAGTATCCGCATTTGGGAGGGCTGCTCCTTGTCCGAAGAACTGTCCGGCAGGCTCCGCGCCGCCGCCGGGTTTTTGCGCACATTTATAAAATGGCTGGTCATAGCCGCGGTCACCGGCGCCGTGGGCGGACTCATCGGCACGGCCTTTTACCTCAGCGTCGGCGGGGCGAACGCCCTGCGCGAGAGTTTTCCGCTGCTGCTGTGGTTCTTGCCCGCCGCCGGCATCGTCATAGCGCTCATCTACCGCTACACGCACATGGAGAGCGAGGGCACCAACGCCGTCATAGACTCCATCCACCTCGGCGAGCGCATACCGCTTACACTGGTGCCGGTCATCTTCGCCTCGACGGTGCTGACGCACCTGTGCGGCGGCTCCGCAGGCCGAGAGGGCGCGGCGCTGCAGATAGGCGGCGGCATAGGCTGGAGCATGGGCCGGATTTTCCGCCTGGACGACAAGGACATGCGCCTTGCCACGCTCTGCGGCATGAGCGCGGTTTTCTCCGCCCTTTTCGGCACGCCGCTGACGGCCACGATCTTTGCGCTGGAGGTCATCAGCGTGGGCGTGGTGTATTACTCCGGCCTGGTGCCCTGCCTCACGGCGGCGCTCACGGCCTTCGGCGTGACCCGGCTCTTTGATATAGCGCCCACACGCTTTGCCATCGAGGCGCCCGCGCTCTCGGCGGACCTCCTGTGGCGCATCGCCGTGCTCGGCATAGCCTGCGCAGTCATGAGCATAGTGTTCTGCGAGGTCATGCACAAGGGCGAGCGGTTCATCTCCAGGACGCTCCGCAACCCCTATCTCCGCGCGGTGGCGGGCGGCGCCGTCATAATCGCTCTGACCTATATCTGCGGCACGACGGATTACAATGGCGCGGGCACGGCGGTCATCGCCCGGGCCATCACGGAGGGAGAGGCCCGGCCTGCGGCCTTTGCGCTCAAGCTGGTGTTCACGGCGGTGACGCTCGGCTGCGGCTTTCGCGGTGGCGAGGTTGTGCCGACCTTCTTCATCGGCGCGACGCTCGGCTGCGTGCTGGGCCCGCTGCTGGGCATACCGGCGGGCTTCGCGGCGGCGGTGGGTCTTGTGGCGCTCTTCTGCGGGGCGGTGAACTGCCCTGTGGCGTCCATAGTTCTCGCCGTGGAGCTCTTCGGCTCAGGCGGAGTCGTATACTTCGCCGTGGCCTGTGCAATATCCTATATGCTCTCGGGCTACACCGGCCTCTACAGCAGCCAAAAGATAATGTACTCCAAACTCCGTGCAGAGTTCATCGACATCCACGCCAAATAAAAAAACGCCCCGCGCACCGTTTCTGGTGCGCGGGGTTTTGCTTTTCAGCTCAGGCCGTTGACGGTTTTGGCTATGGTGTCGGCGGCGGAGGCGTAGGCGGCGGGGTCGAGTGGATCGGCGAGGCCGAGCTCGGAGACGACCTCGGTGCTGTAATATATCTCCGGGTCCATGGACACCAGGCGCATGTAGGTGTCGGCTGCGGCCTCCGGCGAGGTCTGCAGCTCGCTGTACAGCCCGAGCACCGGGATGGTGGCCATGCAGTAGCTGATATAGTAGAACGGGCTGTCAAAGTTGTGGGGAACGGAGATCCACTCCTTATCATAGCCGTCATAGACGTCGTTGCCGTACTCCTTATACAGCTCGGCGTATATCTCGCAGACCCGCTCCTTGGTGAGGTCCTCCTCGGCGTACACGCGCTGGAGGAACTCGTCGAACATGGCACCGTCCATCACGTTTATTATGGAGTTGAAGAAAGAGTCGAGCAGGAGCATTCGCGCGGTATCGGGGCCGAACAGCTCCTCGTACCAGTGCGTTGCCATGAACTCCATGCCTATGGACTGCATCTCGCAAATCTCATAGTCCGCGGCGCCGAAGATCAGGTCGCTCGGCACGGCGTAGCTGTTGAGGAAGTGGCCGAACTCGTGGATGATACCGGAGTAGTCGTAATAGCTGCCGTCGGGCGTGAGGAAGATGTAGGGCTCGTTGTACCAGTAGAGCGTGCTGGTGAAGTTCACGCCCGCCTTGGTGGACAGCAGCTCGTTGTCGCAGAGCCCGTGCTCGACCAGGTAGTCATAGGCCTTGGCCGCCTCGGGCGAGAGGCCGTGGGCGACTGTGCCCAGCGCGTCTAGCGCGTCCTGGGACGAGACCTCGATGCCGGACTCCATCAGCTTGGCATAGTTGTCCTGCAGCATTGCCTTGAGCTCGGTGCGTATGGGCACGAAATAGTCCTTGACCGCCGCCCAGACGGACCGGGAGTCCTCGGGGGTGTAGTTCCGGGAATAGGTCTGGTAGTAGGCGTAATCGGCGTAGCTGTCATTGCCCGCGGCGGCCGCTATCTCGCGGCGGACGTTCACCAGCTCTACGAACACGTCGGCGCAGGCGTCAAAGTCCGGCTCCGGCGAGGCGGAGAGGCTGTAATACTTGTTGACCAGCTCCGTCTCCCTGTTCCTGAGCGAGCTGTCCGACGACGCGTCGGGGTCATAGGCCGAGAAAACCTGGGCCTGCGACTCGCCGCAGTAGTCGGCGAGCAGGTCATAGCTGTCCGTCAGCGCGACCTGGTGCATGATGTCCCAGAATATTCCGTCGGCCTCGCCCCTGTCGGCATAGGCCTGGTTCATGGCGGCGAGCGCCTCCTGGTCGGAGGGGTCGCGGTAATACCTGAGGTTGGCCAGGTCGTGGGCGGTGCAGATGTAGTAGTACTCGTCGATGAAATAGAACGCGGCGTCGTCAAAGCTGTCGCTGTCCGGGCTGCCGGAGGCGACGGAGAGCAGCTCGTCGCCGAGACTGCGGAAGTAGTCGAGGTCGGCCTCGGCGTACATATCCGCAAAGTCCGTGTCCGCACGCCAGCAGTCGGTGAAATAGCGCTCCTGCGTCAGAGTGTCGAGGGTTGATCCGCTGCCCGTGGCAGGTTCGCTGGAAGACGGGTCGTCCAGCAGGGGGGAGAGCGCGTCGATAGCGCCGCAGCCGGAGAGCGCACCGCACAGCATCAGTGCGGCGAGAAGCAGCGAAAGAAGTCGTTTCTTCATGTGGGTCCTCCAATGGGGATACGCCGATGGCGCGTTTTGCGTTTTGCTTACAGTTCGGCCTCAAAGACGCAGTGGGCCTTGTCGACCAGGCCGACGGCGGTCTTGGCGCCGAAGAGGCGCTCCAGGCCCTCGGCCAGCTCCGCGCGCGCGGCGAGGACGCGGTCGAGGTTCAGGCTGGTGAAGCCGTCGATGGGGAAGAGCAGGTCGGTCGTCTCCGGGGTGATCTTGCCTATCTCGCTCTGCCTCCAGGTCCAGCGGCGGGTGCGGACCTGGCCGTCGGAGACGTAGACCACCTCGTCCGGCTCCGGCGTCTCGGCCTCGCCGCCGCCGAAGGGGACAAAGCTGTCGCCCGGCTGGGCGTGGCGCACCTCGAGCGCGCGGCTCACGGTGCCCATATCGTGCGCGCCGATGGGCAGGCGGTATTTGAGCGACACGGCGTTGCCGAAGTCCACGACGGGGCTGATCTCCGGGAAGCCCTTGCCCTTGGCGATGCGGGTCAGCAGGGCCTCGATGGAGCACATGAACTTGTTGGGGTTTATGTTCAGCGCGCGGAAGGCGTCGCGGTAGGGCACGATCTCGGGCGACTCCTTGACCTTGATGCCCTCGAGAGCCTTTTCGCACGCGGCGATGCTCTCGTGCAGCAGGGCCGAGACCTCGGGGATCGGCTTGCTGTTGTCCGCGCCCTTGACGGCGACGACGCCGAAGCAGGCGTCGGGCAAAAGCTCAAACACTGCGGGGGAAACTTCGAATCTCATAACTGACATCTCCAAACTATATAAAAATTTTTTCAACTGCACGTAAACAAAATGACCTGCCGCTCTTTTGCTATCTCGCCGAGCAGCTCCATCGCGGCCTCGCGCCGCCCGGAGTCGAGGTTCACCAGCGCGTCGTCCAGGACGATGGGGCAGGGCTCGTCGCCGGGGAGGGTGAGGTCCACTATGGCGAGGCGCACGGCGAGGTACATGAGGTCCGCCGCGCCCGCGCTGAGATAGAGCGCCTGCCTCGGCACGGCCTCGCCCGAGCGGCGCAGCAGGACCGAAAAGTCCCGCGACACGGCCACGTCCGTGTACCTGCCGCCGGTCATGCGGGAGAGATACTCCGCCGCGCGGCGGCCCAGCGCGGGGGAAAAGCGGCTTTGCAGCTCCGCGTCCGCGTCGCTGAGCGTCTGCGCCGCGAGGCTGATGGCCTCGTACTGCGCCTCCAGCTCCGCGATGCGCTCGCGCTTTTCGAGGATGCCGCTCTCGAGGACCATGGGGTCGCCCGTCGCGGCTATCGTGCCGCCGAGCTCGGCTATGGCCGCGCGCAGCCGCTCGCAGCGCAGCGCGGCGGCCCGGCTCCCGGCCGTGGACACCTCCGGCTCCTCCAGGAGCCGGGCCTCGGCCTTTTTCCGGCGCTCCCGCGCCTCATACAGCGCGCGCTCGGCGCGCTCCTCGGCGCCCGCGGCCTTGTCGGCGGCGGCGCAGAGCTCCGCGTATTCGCGCGCGGACTCCGTGAGCTCCGCCTCGTCTGCGGCGCCGAGCTCCGAGAGCAGGCGGTGCCGCTCCGCCGCGGCCTCCCGCGCGCCGGCCGCAGCCTTGGCCGAGGCCATAAAGCGCCAGACCGCCAGCGCCGCGAACACCGCGGCGCCTATGAAGGCGTACCAGGTGAAGAAGCCCGCGACTATGCAGGCAAGGCAGAGCGCCGCGAGAATATAAGCAGGCGTCCGGGACACCGCGGCGCGGGAGGCGGAGAGCAGCTCCTCCGCCTGGGCCGCGCCGGACTCGGCCTCCTCGCGGGCCTCGTCGGGGTCCATGCCGGCAAAGGGCCCGGCCTGGGCGGCGGCCTCGCGCCTCGCCCGCTCGGCCACGGCGGCGGCGTGCGCGGCCTCGAGACGCTGCACATCCTCCCCGGCCTTGTCCACGGCCTCGCGCGCGGCGGCGCGGGCCTCGGCTCTGGCCCTGGCTTCGGCCTCGGTTTGGGCCTTGGCCTCGGCATCGGCGCGGTCGAGCTCGGCGAGCAGGCCCTCACGCCGCTCCGAGGCGGCGGAGACCCTGTCGAGCTGCCGCTCCTGATCTGCCAGCGCGGATTCGAGCTCCGGCAGCGCGCCCATGCGGCTGCGGCTGCGGCGGCGGTTCTGCCAGCTCTTGAGCCGGGAGAGCGCCTCGGAACAGCTGGTGCCCTCCTCGCCGGTGGACACCACGGCGGCTATGCGCCGCTCCAGCTCAGCCGAGCCGGTGACTGCGGCCTCGCCCTGGCCGATGAAGGCGCTGCGGCGGAACACCTCCCGCCCCGCGCCGACGAGCGTCTCGCCCGCCGTCGCGCCGGTCAGCCCCGGCACGGGCTCGGCGGTGCCCGTATACACGGCCTTGAACTCCCGCATGGGCGCCGAGGCCGTCCGCGTCGAGCGCGTGAGCGTTATCTCGCGCCCGCCGTATTCCAGCTCCATCGAGCCGGACATCGGCGCGCCCGACCAGGGGGCGTAGCGCAGCTTGTCCGGCAGGAAACCCGACTTTTGCCGCTCGGCCGTGTCGATGCCGTAGAGCATCGCGCGGATGAAGGCGCACCAGGTGCTCTTGCCGCTCTCGTTGGGCTGGCGGATGATGTTGAGGCCCGGCTCGAGCTCGAGCGACTTGCCCTCCAGGCAGCCGAAGTCGGCCTGCATCTTGCGGATGATCATATGGCCTCGGCCTCCTCTCCGCCGTCGAGCGCGGCGAGCCCCCAGCGCACGGCGCGGGTTATCGCCTCGCGCTCGGCGTCGTCGGCCGCAGCGTCGTACTTTGCGCGCAGCCGGCGCAGGAAGGCCCCACGGAGCGAGTCCTCCTCGGCCCGGGCCCAGACGTCCCGGCGCAGGCGCGTCTCGTCGCGCAGCCTCAGGGCAAAGCAGCCGTCCTCCAGGGCGCGGCGCAGCGCCGTGAGGTCGGGAGGCGAGTCCGTCTCGCCCTCGACTATCACCTTATATATGTTCCGCTCCGCCCCCTCGGGCAGGCGGAAGCTCTCCAGCTCCGCGGCGTCCGCGTGCAGCACCTCATAGCGCCGCGTGCAGACGGGGACGAAGCGGGCGGAGACGTTCCCCGGCTCTGCGTCAGCGATGATGACGCCCTTGTCGCCGGTCTCGTCAAAGCCGCGCCCCTCGGGGCAGCCGGGCCAGGCGTAGAAGCTGTCCCCGGCGCGGCGCAGTCCGCTGAAGGCGTGCGCGTGGCCGAGGGCTATGTAGGCCATGCCGCTTCGCGCGAGCTCGGCCTCGGAGATGGGGTCGTAGCGCGAGCCCGGGACGCCCACCTCGCCGTGCAGGCACATGAGTTTGAGCGTGTCCCCGGCCTCCGGCGCGCGAAAATCCGCGAGCAGCGGCCCGGACACCGTGTCCGTGAAGGCCGCGCCCCAGACGCGGACGCCTTTTTCGGGCAGCTCCACGGCCTCGGGCCGCGGGGAGGTGAAGACATGCACGTTTTCCGGCAGGGCAAGCCTCTGCCAGCGCCCGCCGGGGCGGAAAAAGTCGTGGTTGCCGGGCGCGATGAACACCGGCACCTCCATCTCGGCAAGCGCAAGGCGGAGCGCGTCCTCCGTCTCGGGCCAGGTGCGGTCGCTGTCGAAGATGTCGCCTGAGAGCAGCACCAGCTCCGCCCCCGTCTCCGCCCTCAGCTGGGCGAGGGAGCGCAGCAGCGCGCGCTGCTCGGAGCGGCGCAGCGCGGCCTTTTCCTCCGGCAGGCTCTCAAAGGGCGAGTCGAGGTGCAGGTCCGCGGCGTGGAGTATGCGTATCATGTGTATCTCACCGCCTCGACCTTGAGGCAGGCGCCCGTCTCGGAGTCGAGCTCGAACACCGCGCCCTCGAGCTTGGCCGGGCCGGGCGCGCAGTCATAGCGCCGCGGCACGTCGCCGAGGAACTTTCCTATCGACTGCTCCGGCTTTATGCCGATGACGGACTCGGCGGGCCCGGTCATGCCGAGGTCGGTGATATAGCCCGTGCCGTTCGGCAGGATGCGCGCGTCCGAGGTCTGCACGTGGGTGTGCGTGCCCCAGACGGCGGAGACGCGGCCGTCGAGGTAATAGCCCATGGCTAGCTTCTCGCTGGTGGCCTCGGCGTGGAAGTCGACGAGTATCATCTTCGCCTCCGCGCCCTCGAGCAGGGCGTCGGCGGTGAGGAAGGGGCTGTCGGTGTTGGGGTCGAGCGTGAAGCGGCCGAGCAGGTTCACCACGAGCACGGGGCCGAAGGGTGACCGGAAGCTGGCCGCGCCCCGGCCGGGGCACTGCGGCGCGTAGTTGGCCGGGCGCAGGACGGAGGGGCTCTCGTCCAGGTAGGGCTGGAGCTCCCAGCGGGTCCAGGTGTGGTTCCCGAGGGTGATGGCGTCCGCCCCGGCGGCGAGCAGCGAGTCGCACTGCTTGGGCGTCACGCCGACGACGTTTGCGTTTTCGCCGTTGACGACGACGAAGTCGGCGCCGACCTCTTTTTTGATGCGCCGCAAATTTTTGGCGGCGAAATCGAGGCCGGGATTGCCGACCACGTCGCCGACTGCGAGTATGCGAAAGAGCATGTTGGTATCGCTCCTTTTTGACCATAGTTTAAATCAATAATAAAGAAGTATAACACAAGCCGCGCGCGGGGGCAAATATTATTCCACGGCCGGGACATAATAAGAGCGCAAACAAAGAAACGGAGGGCGAAAAGATGCAGAACACGTCATTTCTCAAGGGCATGGGCATGGGTCTCGCGATAGGCGCCTCGGTGGGCATGGCGCTCGCGCCGAAGCGCAAGAACACCAACGTCGTGGGCAAGGCCCTGAAGGCCGCCGGCGAGCTGGCCGAGAACATCACGGACGCGATGATGAAATAATCGGCAAAAAAGGCGAAAAAGTACTTGCAAAGCGTGTCCGGCTGTGCTAATATATTAAGGCGCTGGATGAGCGCCGTTAGCTCAGCTGGATAGAGCGTCTGGCTACGGACCAGAAGGCCGGGGGTTCGAATCCCTCACGGCGTGCCAAAAAACCTGTCTGCACCGCAGACAGGTTTTTTATTATCAAATCCGGATTCGAACGGGAGCGGGGGTGAATGACGTGCCGGTGGCACGTCAGAGCCGCGACCCGGCCTGCCCCGCAGGGCAGGTCGAATCCCTCACGGCGTGCCAAAAAACCTGTCTGCACCGCAGACAGGTTTTTTTACTATCAAATCCGGATTCGAACGGGAGTTAGCCCGGACGCAAAAAACGCCCCGGCCTGGTTTCAGGCCGGGGCGCTGCTTTTACAGCCGTATCTTGCTGGGGGTTATCTCCGCGAGGTTCGCGGCGCCGGTCATGAGCATGACGTTTTTGAGCTGGGCGCCGAGGCTCTCGGCGTAGAGCGTCACGCCCTCGGCCCCGCCGCCGTGGGCGGCTACCACGAAGGGGCGGCCTATCATCACGGCGTCAGCGCCGAGCGCCAGGGCCTTGAAGATGTCCGTGCCGGTGCGGAGTGCGCCGTCGGCGATGATCTTGATGGAGTCGCCCACCGCGGCCCTTATCTCCGGGATGACCTCGCAGGTGCCGGGGGCGGACTGGATGACGCGCCCGCCGTGCGTGGAGACTATGACGCCCGCGCAGCCGGCACGCGCGGCCTTCTCCGCGCCCGCGGCGGTCATGACGCCCTTGAGCAGGAAGGGAATCCTGACGGCGCTGGTTATCTCGCGGAGGTCGGCCTCGCTCTTGGGCGCGAGCTGGCTCGCGGCGGCGCCCATGTTGGCGTAGCCCGCCGCGTCCACGTCGCAGGCGAAGGCTATGCAGCCGGCGGCCTCCATCTCCCTGGCACGGGAGATGAGCTTCTCGTTGTCGGCCCAGGGCTTGAGGGTGACGACGTTCAGTCCGCCGTTGGCCTTGGCGGCCTCCACGCCGCGGTAGTACTGCTCCGGGTTTGCGTTGTCGCCGGTGAAGGGCAGGATGCCCGCCGCACGGGCGCCCTCCACCAGGGCAAAGGTCCAGTCGCGGTCGGTCATAGCGCCGTTGTAGTTGTGGTTCATGCCGCCTATGGGCGCGGCGAAGATGGGGTACTTGAAGCTGCGCCCGAAGATGTTCAGCGTCGTGTCCTGGCCGCGGTCCTCATAGACCGTGTCCATGTTTATCTTCACGCGGCTGAGGAACTCTGTGCAGTTGGTCCAGGATGAGCCGTCGCCCATCGCGCCGACGCCGGGGATCTCACCGCGGCAGGCGACGCCGTTGCAGACCTTGCATGCGCGGCAGTTGGGGCGCATTATCTCCCGCGCGCGGTTCCAGACTTCGTCAAGTGTCATTTTGGGGCCTCCTGTTGTTAATGAGCTTTATCACCACGAGCGTGCCGAGCATGAGCACGACGGCCGCGGGCAGTGCGATGTATGCGTTGGGCACGAAGCCCGCGATTATGTAGCTGACGCAGCTGACGGCCGCGCAGGTTATGGCGTAGGGCAGCTGGGTCGAGACGTGGTTCACGTGGTCGCACTGGGCGCCGGCGGAGGCCATGATGGTGGTGTCCGAGATGGGCGAGCAGTGGTCACCGCAGACGGCGCCGGCCATGCAGGCGGAGACGCAGACGACGCCGTGCGGGTCGGTCAGCGGGAAGACCTCGAGCACGATGGGGATGAGTATGCCGAAGGTGCCCCAGCTGGTGCCGGTGGAGAAGGCGATGAAGCAGCCGATGAGGAACACGATGGCCGGCAGCAGAGCCTTGAAGCTCTCAGCAGAGGCGCGCAGCGTGGTGTCGACGAAGGCGGTCGCGCCGAGCGAGTCGGTCATGGCCTTGAGGCTCCAGGCGAAGGTGAGGATGAGTATGGCGGGGACCATGGCCTTGAAGCCCTCGGGGATGCTGTTCATGATCTCGCGGAAGCTCATGGAGCGGCGGCAGAGGTAGTAGACGATGGCGAAAACCAGCGCGAAGGCGCTGCCCAGCATCAGACCCTGGGAGGCGTCGCAGCCGGAGAAGGCGTCGACGAAGCTCGTTCCGGTGAAGAAGTTGCCGGAGTAGAGCATGCCGAGCACGCAGCAGATGACCAGCACGACGATGGGCAGCACGAGGTCGAGCACGCGCCCCTTGCCCTCGGGCACGTCCTCCTCCATGCCGGCGTAGGGGTTCTTGCCGGAGAAGAGGTCGCCGTTCTGGGCGTTCTTTTCAAACTTGGCCATCGGGCCGTAGTCGATCTTCATGACGGCGAGGCCTATCATCATGATGATGGTCAGCCAGGCGTAGAAGTTATAAGGTATGGACTTGATGAACACGGTGAGGCCCTGACCGTCCTCGACGTAGCTGGCCACGGCGGCGGCCCAGGAGGAGATGGGCGCGATGATGCAGACGGGCGCGGCGGTGGCGTCGATGAGGTAGGCGAGCTTGGCACGGGAGACGTTGTGCTTGTCGGTCACGGGACGCATGACGCTGCCCACGGTGAGGCAGTTGAAATAGTCGTCCACGAAGATGAGCACGCCGAGCGCGGTGGTGGCGAGCTGGGCGCCGACGCGGGTCTTGATGCGCTTTGCCGCCCAGCGCCCGAAGGCCGCCGAGCCTCCGGCGCGGTTCATGAGCGAGACCATGGCGCCGAGGATGACGAGGAAGATGAGGATGCCGACGTTGTAGCCGTCGGACAGCACGGAGACTATGCCGCCGTTGAAGATGTGCAGCACCGTGCCCTCGAAGCTGAAGTTCGAGTACAGCAGTCCGCCGGCGAGTATGCCGACGAAGAGGGAGGAGTAGACCTCCTTCGTGATGAGCGCGAGGACGATGGCGATGACCGGCGGCAGAAGCGACCAGGCCGTGCCGTAGAAGCTGCTCGTGGCCTCCGCCGCATCCCCGCCGTCGGCCAGGACGCCGACAACGAGCGTGCAGAAGATGGCGGCCAGCACCGCGATGAGCGCGGGCAGCGCGCGGGGCGTTCGTTTCTTGTGCATTTTTCTCCCACTCTCTGATTGTTTATTACAGACCGATATCCACAGACGGCGCGCGCCTGTGGATATCGGTTCCGTTTCAGTTTTCCATGAAGCGCGAGAGGAAGTCCCGCGTCTCACTGTGCTGGGGGTTGCTGAAGAGCTCGCCCGGCGCGCCCTGCTCCCAGATGACGCCGTCCTTCATGAACACGGCGTGGGTGGAGACGTCGCGCGCAAAGGCCATCTCGTGCGTGACGACCAGCATCGTCATGCCCTCCTGCGCCAGAGTGCGCATGACGGAGAGCACCTCGCCGACCATCTCGGGGTCGAGCGCGCTGGTGGGCTCGTCAAAGAGCAGCACCTCCGGCTCCATGGCCAGCGCCCGGGCTATCGCCACGCGCTGCTTCTGGCCGCCGGATATCTGCCGCGGTCTTGCGTTTATATAGGGCGCCATGCCCACCTGCTCGAGGTATTTCATGGCGTTGGCCCTGGCGTCGGCCTTGCTCTTTTTGAGCACCTTGACCTGGCCTATCATGCAGTTTTCAAGCACGCTCATGTTGGCGAAGAGGTTGAAGCTCTGGAACACCATGCCCACCTTCGCGCGGTAGGCCGAGGCGTTCACCTTGCCGGAGATGACGCTCTCGCCGTGGAAGAGCACGTCGCCGCTCGTCGGCGTCTCGAGGAGGTTTATGCACCTCAAAAGCGTGCTCTTGCCGGAGCCGGAGGCCCCGATTATGCTCGTCACGTCGCCTTTGGAGACGGTGAAGTCTATGTCGCGCAGCACCTCGTTTTTGCCGAAGCTCTTGGAGAGGTGGCGCACCTCAAGTATCGGTCCCATCAGCGATCCCCCCTCATGCTGCCGTTGCGATTCCGCAGGCTCTGGCGTATGCGCTCCCGATACTCGGGGCTGCGCTCGTCAAAGGGCGTGCCGCGGTCGGGGTAGTTGTAGGTGCCCGCGGACATCGTGAGCTGGTCGGACTGGACGAGCTCGTAGCTGCTCTTGCCGTCCATGCGGCGCTCCACCCAGCGGAGGATGAACGAGGCCGTCAGCGTGACGGCGAGGTAGCCGACCATCTCTATCGTCGCGCTGGGGAAGTACATGTTGTTGAGGCCCACGAGCTGGCGGTGGAAGGCGAAGAACTCCATGAAGCCGATGATGAACATGACCGAGGTGTCCTTCACGTTGATTATAAAGTTGTTGCCTATCTGAGGCATGATGTTTCTCAGGGCCTGGGGCAGAATGACGCTGGTCATGGTCTGGTAGTGGTTCATGCCGATGGCCTTGGCGCCCTCGGTCTGCCCCGGGTCTATGGAGATGATGCCGCCGCGCACGCTCTCAGCCATGTACGCGCCGGTGTTTATGGAGACGATGAGTATCGCGGCCGCCCACATGCTGTCGAACCTGTACTGGTTGTTGGAGAAATAGGGCAGGCCGTAGAAGATGAACACCGCCTGCAGCACCATGGGGGTGCCGCGGAAGACTTCAACATACACTCGCACGATGATCCGGATCAGCTTGAGGAGGAAGCGCTTGGGCAGCGGATCGTTCTTGGTGTACGGGATCGTGTTCAGGATGCCGCAGATGAGGCCGATGAGGCAGCCTATGGCCGTCGCCACCAGGGCGAGCAGCAGCGTGTTGCCCAGGTTGATGAGATAGGACTTCCAATAGACCGCTAGCAGGTCTCCTATATCACTTATGAGTGCGGAAAATCTGTCCATGTGGCGGTGTTCCCTTCCTTAGTTTGAGCCCCGGGCTCAGATCTCGGGCTGGACGGAGATGGCGTAGGCCATGATGGTGTTGAAGTCGTCGGCGTCCATCTGGTTGAGGACGGCGTTCATGGCGTCGAGCAGGGTGGTGTTGCCCTTCTGGACGGAGATGCCGATGTTGACGTTCTCGGCGCGCTCGGCCTCGGTGGCGAACTGGAAGTCGCCGTCGGTGCCGGCGAAGTTCAGGATGACGAGGTTATCGTCCTTCTGTGCGGCGGCGGTGGCGGTGGGGACGTCGGTGCAGATGTAGTCGACCTGGCCGGTGGTGAGGCTCATTATCATGCTCGGCGCGGTCTCAGCGGGGGCTATGAGGTTGACGTCGGGGATCTGGGGCAGGCAGGAGTCGTACCAGATGGTGCCGCTCTGCGCGGTGGCGGTGCCGCCGGCGAGGTCGGCTATGCTGGTCGCGTTGGCATACTCGCTGTCCTTAGTGGTGACCACGACGATGTCGGCGTAGTAGTAGGGGCCGGCCATGTCGACCTGGGACATGCGGTCGGCGGTCATGCTCTGGCCGGCGATGACGGCGTCATAGATGCCGCTCTGCACGCCGGGGACCAGGGAGTCCCACGCGCTGGAGACGACCTCGAGGTCCCAGCCGTAGAGGTCGCAGATGATCTTGGAGATCATGACGTCGTAGCCGTTGGCGTAGGAGCCGGACATGTTGGAGATGGGCACGCCGCCGTTGGAGTCGTCGATCTGGGTCCAGTTGTAGGGGGCGTAGGCGCACTCCATCGCGACGGTGAGAACGCCGTCCTCAACGCCCTGGACAGCCGCGGGGTCGATGTCCTCGGGGACGGTGAGGGAGGCGATAACGGCCTCGGCGGCGGCCTGCGGGTCAGCCGCGGGCTCTTCGCTGGCCGGAGTTTCGCTCTCGGGGGCTTCACTGGCGGGGGCTTCGCTCACAGGGGCTTCGCTGGGCTCGGAGGTCTCGCTGCCGCAGGCGGCGAGGGCGAACACCATGCATAGCGCAAGGACGAGTGCAAGGATCTTTCTCATTTTGTTTTACCTCTCTTCTTCGATTTTGCCGGGGTTTGCTGGGGTGTGCTGGGGTTTGCTGGGAGATGCGGGGTAGAAGGCTCAGGCAAAACAAAAAAGCCATGAGCCCCTGTGTGAAGGACTCATGGCATGCAAAACTTGTACATTCCACAATACGATAGCGCTCCACAACAGTGACAGTCCGGCGGATATTCTCCGACGGCCCGGCAACCGCAAGGTCAGACAACCTGACGGCCCCTCGGCGGCATCCCCTTTCGCCCCCACGGTGTTCTGCCGTATTCTCGGGAGCTACTCTTGTCAGCCGCGCCTCTATCTTCCATATGAAATTGTGTCCTATTATAGCCCCAAAACCCGGTTTGTCAAGAGCCAATGTTAAGCAAAGGTAAAAAAACTGTTATAATTTCGGTCTTGAACTCCCAAAGCGGCAAAAAACGTGCTATCATTTCAGAGTACATAAGAATTATAATGGGGTGTATGTGTGGATATTTTCAGCGTCATAACCATGTTTGGCGGCCTGGCCATGTTCCTCTACGGCATGGAGGTCATGGGCGAGGGCCTCAAAAAGAGTTCGGGCGATACGCTGCGCGTCCTGCTGCAGAAGCTGACGCGGAACACCTTTACGGGACTGCTGACCGGCATGCTGGTCACGGCCATAATCCAGGCCTCCTCGGCCACCATCGTACTGACGGTCGGCCTGCTGGCCGCGGGCATACTCACTCTGCGCCAGGCCATCAGCATAGTCATGGGCGCCAACATCGGCACCACGGTGACGGCGCAGATCATCCGCCTCATGGACATAGAGTCCGGCGGCAACATCGTGCTCGAGATATTCAAGCCCTCTACCCTCGCTCCCGCCGCGCTGATAGTCGGCATAATCCTCGTCATGTTCATAAAGCGCAGCAGCGTCAAGGGCCCGGGCGAGATCTGCATGGGCTTCGGCATCCTCTTCACCGGCATGATGACGATGACCAACGCCGTCGCGCCCCTCGCGGAGTCCCAGACCTTCGTGGACCTGCTCACGCGCTTTTCCGAGATGCCGGTGCTCGAGATCATCGTCGGCATGGCCGTCACCGTCATCGTCCAGAGCAGCTCCGCCGTCGTCGGCATGCTGCAGGCGCTCTCGGTCACGGGCGCCATGACCTTCCAGCTCGTATATCCGCTCATCATGGGCATCAACATAGGCACCTGCATAGTCACCGCCTTCCTCTGCTCCCTCGGCACCTCGAGGGACGCCAAGCGCACCGGCATCGCGCACATCCTCTTCAACGTCATCGGCACGATAATGTTCATGATAGTCATGGGCATACTCGAGCGCACCGGCGTGGTGACGGAGCTGATGGCCAAGACCGTCAACAGCGGCGACATCGCGAATTTCCAGAGCTTCTTCAACATCGCGACGGCCATAGTGCTCCTGCCCTTCGTGAACCAGCTCATGGAGCTCTCCATAAAGCTCATCCCCGCGGACGCGGAGGAGGAGACGAAGGCCGCCGAGCTCGCCATGCTCGACGAGAAGCTGCTCGTCTCCCCGGCCCTCGCCATGGCTGAGGCCGCGGGCGCCATCGGCCGCATGGGCTCCCTGGCCTCCGAGAACATAGACCTCTCCCTCAAGCAGCTGCACAACTACGACGTGGGCATGACGGCCTCCATAAACGCGCGCGAGGAGCGCATCGACCGCTTTGCCGACCGCGCGGACAACTTCCTTATCAAGCTCTCCCACAGCCTCCAGAGCGAAGGCGACGACGCGCGCATGAACCTGCTGATGCAGGCCGTGCCGGACTTTGAGCGCATCGGCGACTACGCGACGAACATAGACGAGCTGGCCGAGCGGCTGTGCGCCCAGAAGGTGACGCTCTCCGACTACGCCAAGGGCGAGCTGACCGTCATAGGCGAGGCCGTGAGCGAGATAGTCAAGCTGACGGTCAACGCCTTCACCAGCGACGACAACGCCGCGGCCCGCCGCGTGGAGCCGCTGGAGGAGGTCATAGACGACATGGTCCTGCAGCTGCGCGACAACCACACTGAGCGCCTGCGCCGCGGCATCTGCACCGTAAACGGCGGCCTGGTGTTCCTGGAGACGCTGACCTACCTGGAGCGCGCGGCGGACCAGTGCTCGAGCATCGCGCTGCTGATGCTCGCCCGAGAGAACGAGAGCATAAAGAAAAACCACCACGCCTATCTCCAGAGCCTCCACGCCGACGGCGGAGCCGAATACGAAGCCGCCGTTGCCGAGCGGAGGAAGCAATATCTCGACCGCCTCCGCAAGGCCCCGCAATAAGCGCAAAAAGACCGCCCCGGACGGGGCGGTCTTTTTTGTTTGCATGGGGCTCACACGAACGGGCGGTCGATGTGGACCTTGGGGTGGGAGTTCTGCCAGAGGCTGTGCACGATGGTCTCGAGCTGGGCCTTGGCGTCGTCCTCGGTGACGGAGCTGTCGTTGGGCAGCACGGCGTCGAAGATGACGTTGGTGTGCGTCGGGCCGTCGACTATGCGGAAGTCGTGGATGGTCAGCCTCGGGTCGATGGCCTTGGCCGCCTCCGCCAGCTCCTCGCGCATGTGCGCCGTCTTGGTCCCGTCGGGGCTCACCGGGTCCATATGTATGACCGCCGAGCAGCCGAGCTTCTGCTGGAGCTCGTACTCCGCCGTGTCTATCGCGTCGTGCAGCGCGTAGATGTCGCCGTCGCCGGGGACCTCGGCGTGCAGCGAGATCATCAGGCGGCCCGGGCCGTAGTCGTGCACGATGAGGTCGTGTACGTTCAGCACCTCGGGGTGGCTCATGACGATGTCCGTTATGTCGCGCACCAGCTGGGGGTCGGGCGGATTGCCCAGCAGCGGGCTCAGCGTCTCCTTCGCGGCCTTGAAGCCGGAGAAGATGATGAAGATCGCCACCGCGGCGCCGCCCCAGCCGTCGATATTCACGTCCGCGAACCGCGCCAGCAGCATCGAGATGAGGACCACGCCCGTAGCTATACAGTCGGAGAGCGAGTCCAGCGCCGTTGCGGACATGCCGGGGGAATTTATCTTGCGGCCGATGCCGCGGTTGTACGCGAACATGTAGCCCTTCACGCAGATGGACGCCACCAGCACCAGCATGGGAACCAGCCCCGCGTCCACCGGCTCCGGGGATATTATCTTGTCGATGGATTCCAAGCCCAGCTGCACGCCCACGACTATGATGATGAGCGACACCGCCACGCCGGAGAGGTATTCAATGCGCCCGTGGCCGAAGGGGTGGCCCGGGTCGGGCTTCTTCGCCGCCATGCGGAAGCCCAGCAGCGTTATGACCGAGGAGCCCGCGTCCGACAGGTTGTTGAACGCGTCCGCGGTCATCGCGATGGAGCCGGACAGCCGTCCGGCCAGATATTTTCCGAGAAACAGCAGGATGTTCAGGCCTATGCCCGTCAGCGAGCACAGCATGCCGTAGGCGCGGCGCACCCCGGCGTCCGCGACCTTGTCCCGGTCGCGGATGAACAGCCTTGCAAGCAGGGTTATCAAGTTCTAACCTCCCCAATACGCCGGAAACGGCCCCGCACTGAGGCCGCTTCCGGTGCTTTTGATTTAATTGGACCCTCAATAGGCCCCGCGCTCGATGTAGTCGGCAAGCTCCGTGAGCTCCGGCACCTTGAGCGACTCTATCTGGCCCGCGTCGCAGGCGGCGGCGTAGGCGGGATCGATGGGCAGCTTCGCCACGTGCTCTATGCCGAAGCGCTTCGCCGTCTCGTCGATGTGGCTCTCGCCGAAGACGCTGTGCCGCTTGCCGCAGTCGGGGCAGACGTAGTAGCTCATGTTCTCCACGAGGCCGAGCACGCGCTTGTTCATCAGGCCGGCCATGTTCACGGCCTTTTCGACTATCATGCCGACGAGCTCCTGGGGGCTGGCCACGACGACGAGGCCGTTCACCGGCAGGGACTGGAACACGGTCAGCGGCACGTCGCCCGTTCCGGGGGGCATGTCGACGAACATGTAGTCCACGTCGTTCCAGATGACGTCGGTCCAGAACTGCTCGACGGCACCGGCGATGACGGGGCCGCGCCAGACCACCGGGTCGGTCTCCTTCGGCAGCAGGACGTTCATGCTCATCATCTGTATGCCGGTCTTGGTCTCGACGGGCAGGATGAAGTTCTCGCCGCCGCGGGCGCCCTCGTGCACTCCGAAGAGCTGGGGGATGGAGGGGCCGGTGATGTCCGCGTCCAGCACGGCGGCGCGGTGGCCGCGGCGCTGCATCTCGCAGGCGAGCAGGCTGGTGACGAGGCTCTTGCCTACGCCGCCCTTGCCGCTGACAACGGCAATGACGCGGCCGACGGCAGCGCCCTCGTGCAGGGGCTTGAGAAAGCTCTGCTGGCGGCTCTCGCAGTTTTCGCCGCAGGAGGAGCAGTCGTGATTGCAATTTTCGCTCATTATTTCTACCTCTTTTGCAAACAATAGTTTCAGTCAGTACCGATATTATATCCCAACTTTTAAATAAGTCAACATCCGAGAACCGCCTGAGCCAGCAGAGCCCGCACATCCGGGTAAATGCTGTCGATGTCGGAATATGGGAGCGGGTTTTCGCCCTCGCCGCACTCGACGGTGTAGCCCGGGCGGTCGTACTCGAGGATGAACCAGTCCTTGTAGCCCGCGTAGCCGGAGGCGTAGGGCGTATCCTCCAGCGCGTAGCCCGAGGCGGCGGCCAGGGCCTCGCCGCACTGGCGCGCGCCGGGCGGCTCGAGGTCCAGGTAGCGCCAGTAGATGACCCGGCCCTGGGTGTGCAGCGCGACGACGAGGTCGGGCGAGACGCGCTTTGTGAGCCGGTAGAGCGCGCGGCTCTCGGGCGCGCAGAGCGGCGCCGAGCCCACGTAGTCCCGCGGCGCGGGCCGGTCCCAGCCGGCGGCATACTTTATCTCCTTTGCCTCCTCCCAGCCCGCGGGGTATTGGAGGTTCAGGTCCACGCCGCGGATGTTGGCCTTCCAGCCGTCCGGGAAGGGCACCGCCGGGAACTGCTCCGCTATGCGCCGCGCGTTTTCATAGAGCGCGCCGGACGCGAGCTGCCCCGTCACGAGGCTCACGCCGTCCGGGTTCACCAGCGGCGCGAACCACACGCGCGTGTCGTCCAGCGCCCCCGGCCAGACCCCCGCGGCCAGCTCCCAGGCAAAGCGCATCAGCAGCGGCGCCGTTATCCACTCGTTGGCGTGGTGCGCCGCCGTGAGCAGCACACGGCGCCCGCCGCTCCGGCCCATGGCAAACCAGCGCAGCGCCGCCCCGGCGACGCTCCGGCCGTATATCCCCGCCGCGCCGTTCGGCCCCCGCGAGGCCGTCCGCAACACCTGCTCCCCTATGTTCCGCGGACTCCATTCCGTCGAATTTTTCATGGCTCAATTTTCCTTTCGCTCAAACTTCCCGCGCTATAATGGTATCTCGCCGAGGTGGGAATGATGCATGAAAAAACCGCCTTTAATTTTCGGAGCCCGGCACATAATGATAGAGCCGAAGCAGTGCGGATGAAAAAATTTTTCCGCATACGCGGGGCGGAAAAAGAGCGGGGGGAGAAGAGAAAGAGATGGAAAAAACGAGAAGGATATGCCCTCGGGCAGCGCTGTCGCTGCTGCTGGCGCTATCGGTGCTGGCAGCGCCGGCGCTGGCCGAGGGCACGAGGGAGCTTGTGCCCGTGGGCCGGACCGTGGGCATAGAGGCTTCGACGGACGGGCTGCTGGTGGTCTCGCTCTCCGAGGTGGAGACGGCGGAGGGCAAGGTCAGTCCGGCGGCGGAGGGCGGCATACAGCCCGGAGACATGATAGTCCGGCTGGGAAACTGCGAGGTCTCGACCTCGGAGGACTTTGCAAAGGCCGCGGCCTGCCTTGACGGCAGCCCCGTGGCGGTGCAGCTCATGCGCGGCGGCGAGCTCATACAGTACACGGTGACGCCCGCGCTCTCGGCCGAGGACGGCTGCTGGCGGCTGGGGCTCTGGCTGCGCGACGGCATAGCGGGCATAGGCACCGTGACGTTTTACGACCCCGAGACGGGCCTCTTCGGCGCGCTGGGCCACAGCATAAACGACGCGGACACGGGCGTGCTGCTGCCTTTGGGCGAGGGCTTCATCACGACGGCGACGGTGTCCGACGTGCTCAAGGGCGAAAAGGGCCGTGCGGGCGAGCTGCACGGGGCCTTTGACACCGGCTCGCGCCTCGGCTGCGTGCAGCAGAACACGCCGAGCGGCATCTTCGGCACTACCGACTGCGGCTTTGCCGGAACGGCCGTCCCCGTGGCGGCGGACGAGGAGATCGAAAACGGCCCGGCGACGATACTCGCCAACGTGGCCGGCAGCGAGGTGCGCGAGTACTCCGTGGAGATATCCCGCGCGCAGAGCGGCGGGCGGCTGATGGTGACCGTGACCGACCCGGCCCTGCTGGCTGCGACGGGCGGCATAGTGCAGGGCATGTCGGGCAGCCCGATACTGCAAAACGGCAAGCTCTGCGGCGCCGTGACGCACGTGCTCATCTCGGACCCGACCAGGGGTTACGGCATCACGATAAGCTCCATGCTCTCCGCCGCCGAGAGCGCCCAGACGATGGCCATCGCGGCCTGACAAACGAAAAGAGGCGCACCGAAGGGCGCGCCCCTTGTCATATAGTGGGCTTATCGTATGAAGTTCGTGCGCTTGTCGAGCTCGGCCTTGGGCGGCTCGATGCCGGCGGCGCGGCCGGCCTCTATGCAGCGGAGCAGCCAGGCCATGTTGCGGGCCAGGTTGCGCGCGGTCTGCATGCCCTCGGCGTCCTCGGCGGCATCCGCGGCGCGGGCGCCGTGGACCATGTTCCAGTAGGTGGAGGACACGATCGGCATCTCGGAGATGGTGAAGTACTTGTTGATGACGTCCAGCGTGGCGGTGGTGCCGGCGCGGCGCGCGCTGGTGAAGGCCGCCGCGGGCTTGTGGGCAAAGCGGTCCGCGCCCGCGAAGAACATGCGGTCCAGGAAGGCCAGCAGCGCCCCGGCGGGCGAGGCGTAGTGCACCGGCGTGCCGACGATGAGGCCGTCAGCCGCGGCGAGGGCCTCTATGGCCTCGTTCACGCCGTCGTTTATGACGCAGCGGCCGGTCTTGGCGCAGCCGCCGCAGGCCCGGCAGCCCGAAAACGGACCGGCGCCGAGGTTGATGAGCTCCGTCTCCACGCCGCATTCGGAGAGCGTGCGCGCGACCTCGTCGAGCGCCGCCCGTGTGCAGCCGTGTTCGTGCGGGCTGCCGTTTATGAGCAGAACTTTCATTTTATCAAACCTCCTTAAAGCCTATCTCAACGACCACGGGGTTGTGGTCGGAGTATTTGAAGCCGAGGCTCTGGGCCTCGACGCTTCTGACTTCTATGTTCGGCGAGACGATGAAGCCGTCGAGCACGTAGTGCTGGCTGGTCTGCGCGTCGTAGGGCTCGTCGAGCAGGCGGCAGGTGGGCGAGCTGTCGTCATATACATAGCTCCAGCCCTCGGGCAGGCTCTCGGCCTCCAGCACGCCGGGGGTCCAGGCCTCGCCCGCGCGTATGGGCCACTTGTCGAGCGTGCCGGGGAAGGTCTGGTTGAAGTCGCCGCCCGCGATGACGTAGTTGCCCTCGGCGTACTCGCTCTCGAGGATGTCGAAGAGCATCGCCGTCTGCGCGGCCTTGCCCTCGCCGTCGTCATAGGCCTCGAGGTGGAGGTTCACGACGACCAGCTCCTTATCGAGGTCCGGGATGTGGTAGCGGCTCACGAGCAGGCAGCGCTTGAGGTTCGCGGTGCGCACCGGCCAGGAGAAGGGGCAGGGCAGTGCTATGCGCTCCGCCGAGCCGCCCTGGACGGCGTAGTCCGCGGTGGTGAGTATGCCGCTGTTGACCTTGCCTATCGGCGGCCAGGGGAAGGGCACGAAGGGGCAGGAGTAGTTGAGCGCGTAGACCGAGGAGTGGGCGTTCCGGCCCTCGGAAAAGCTCAGCATCTCGTTCGTGCCGTAGCTGCGGGTGGAGTTCTCGTCCACCTCCTGGAGGAGGTAGATGTCGGCGTCCAGCTCGTTGAGAGTGGCGGACACGCCGTTGAGATAGGTGTCAAAGTCCTCGCGCTCGGGCTTGCCGTCGCCCGTGCCGCCGTCCATGACGAAGTCCTCGTTCTCGCCGAGGCCGCAGTAGCCGACGTTCCAGGTGACGAGGCGGACCGTGTCGCCGATGCTCTCCGGTTCGCCCAGGGTGTTTGCGCTTATGTACTCCACGTCGTCCGGCCTGTACTCCGTCGCCGTGAGGAAGCCCACGAGCCCGCCCGCCGCGACGACGATGACGAGCACGATTATGAGCAGGACTTTGAGCAGCTTTTTTGCCATTTCTCCGCCTCCTGTGTTTTTTATATATCAGATGTAATAGCGGTAGACCCCGTTGTCGAGCTCGCGGCGGACGCGGTCGCGCACCAGCAGATACTCCAGGTGCGCCGCCGTCTCGCCTACGGCGAACCACTTCTGCTGCAGCGGGAAGTCCGCCCAGGAGGGGCTCTTGCCGTGGACGCGCCAGGTCATGAGCCCGGAGAGCTCGTAGGCCGTGAGCTTCGGGTTCTTCTCGAGTATGCCTATCATCTCGCGTATCCTTGCGCCGTGGTGCTCGATTATCTTGCCGACGCGCTCGGCCATGGTGCCGGAGACGCCGCGGTGCGCGGGCAGGGGCAGGCGCACGTCGAAGATGCTGATGTCCATGAGGCTGTGCACATAGGTGCCCAGCGGGTCGGAAAAGCCCAGCCAGGTGGTGATGTTCGGCGTGATGTCGAAGAGGACGTGGTCGCCCAGGAACATGACCTTGGCGTCGGGGTCGTAGAGGCAGATGTGGCCGGGGGTGTGGCCCGGCGTCATGATGACGCGCAGCCGGCGGCCGCCGTACTCGAGCACGTCGCCCTCGCCGACATAGGTGTTGTCCATGGGCAGGACGCTGTTGTACTTGCGCATCGGCGAATCGCGCAGGAAGGCCGTCTCGTCCAGGGAGAAGCCCTGGAGCGTGTATTCCTCGGTGCGGTGCGTGTTCGCGCTGCGCTGGAATTCGCGCAGGCGCCGGCTGTCCTCTCGGCTCATGAAGATCTTGCTGCTGGGCCCGGCGATCTCGGGCGCGAGGCCGGTGTGGTCGGAGTGCAGGTGGGTCAGGCAGATGTCCGTATTATCCATGCTGACGCCCAGCTCCGCGAGCCCGCCGAGCAGCGCATCGCGGCACTCATCGCGCCGGAAGCCCGTGTCTATGAGCAGGCTGCGCTTGTCGTCCTTGATGAGGTAGGCGTTCAGATTGCGCAGCGGGTTGTCCGGCAGCGGGACGAATATGCTGTAAATGTTGCCTTCAATGTGTGTATACATGTTCTCTCTCCGTTGCAGAATAATATCCCATATATATTACCACACATCCCACGCCGATTACAGCCCCTATCTTTTAAAAATAACTACCCCGCCTATCATCAGCGCCAGCCCGGCGAACTTGGTCCAGCCGAAGCTCACGCGCTCCGCGCCCATGAGGCCGAAGGCGTCTATGAGCGCCGCGACCAGCAGCTGGCTGATGAGGATGACGCTTATCGCCACCGTGGGCGAGAGCGCGCCTATGCCCAGCATGACCGTCACCGTGATGACCAGGCCCAGCACGCCGCCGAGCATGTAGTACCAGGGCACGCCGCCCAGCTGCGAAAAGCTGCCCGTGCGGTAGAATATCAGAGCCGCCGCGGAGAGCAGCGCCGCCGTGCACTGGACAAAGGCGTTGGCCTCCATCGTGCCTATCCCCTCGCCCAGGCGCGTGTTCATAACGCCCTGCACGCTCATCGCCGCGCCCGCTATGGCGCACCAAATAAATCCCAACATGCTCAAAAACGCCGCCTTTCGTCAAAACGATGGATACCGCCCCCGGCAAAAGTGGTGTTTTCGGAATAATACCACTTGTGCGCGAGGCGTGGATATGCTATAACTATTGTACTTGGTCAAAATACATGTGGCCGTCACGGGGCGACAGGCCCAACCGGCCGCAGCGGGGGTGTTTTTCAATATGGAAGAAAAGGCACTGCCGAAATATTATCTCGTGGAATCGAGCGTCCTGCCCGAGGTGTTCATAAAGGTCACCCAGGTGCGGGAGCTGCTGGAGACCGGCGAGGTCAAGACGGTGGCAGAGGCCGTGGAGCGAGTGGGCATAAGCCGCAGCGCGTTCTACAAGTACAAGGACTCGGTCATGCCCTTCCGGGACATGAAGCGGGGCAGCATAGTCACCTTCCACGCGCTCTTGCGCGACAAGAAGGGCGTGCTCTCCTCCCTGCTTGCTATTTTTGCCGATACGGGCGCTAATATTCTGACGATAAACCAGAGCATACCCTCAAACGGCACGGCGCTGGTGACCATCTCCGCGACGACGGAGAACATGCCCATAGGCACGGACGAGCTCATAACCAAGGCCCGGGAGCTCGAGGGCGTCATCCGCTTCGACGCGCTGGCGGGCTGAGAGAAAGCGAGAGGCAATAGGAGAGAGATAAAATGGTAAAGGTCGCAATACTTGGCATCGGCACGGTCGGCGGCGGCACGGCCGAGGTACTGACGAAAAACAGGGAGCTCATCGCCCGCAGAGCCGGGCAGGAGATAGAGCTCAAATACATCCTCTGCCGCAAGCCCCGGCCGGACCACCCCTTTGCGCACCTCATCGTGCACGACATCGACACCATCGTCAACGATGACGAGATAGGCGTCGTGGCCGAGTGCATCGGCGGCGCGACGCTGGCGTATCAATACGTCCGCCGCTGCCTGGAGGCGGGCAAGAACGTGGTCACGTCCAACAAGGAGCTGGTGGCGGAAAAGGGCCTGGAGCTCACCACCCTCGCCCGGAAAAAGGGCGTGAACTTCCTCTTCGAGGCCAGCGTGGGCGGCGGCATCCCGATACTGCGCCCCATCTGCCAGTGCCTGGCGGCGAACGAGATAAGCTCCGTCTGCGGCATACTCAACGGCACGACGAACTACATCCTCACGGAGATGATCCAGTGCGGCAAGAGCTTTGCCCAGGCCCTGCGCGAGGCGCAGCAGAAGGGCTACGCCGAGGCCGACCCCACGGCCGACGTCGAGGGCATCGACGCCGGGCGCAAGATCTGCATCCTGGCGGACCTCTGCTTCGGCAAGAACGTGTCCCCCTCCTCGATCACGACCGAGGGCATAACGCACATCACCCCGGCGGACATAGAGTGCGCGCGCCTGCTTGGCTACAAGATAAAGCTGCTGGGCCGCGCGATGCGCACGGGCCCCAACGCGGTGTCGGCCTTCGTGGCGCCGCACCTGGTCTCCAAGTCGAACCCGCTGGCGAACGTGGACGGCGTCATAAACGGCATCTCCGTCAAGGGCGACGCGGTGGGTGAGGCGATGTTCTTCGGCCCCGGCGCGGGCGCCCTGCCCACGGCAAGCGCGGTCGCCGGCGACATCATCGACTGCGTGCGCGACCCCTCCACCAGGACCTACATGGGCTGGTGGCCCTCGGAGCCCGGCTACGTCACGGGCCCGGAGACGCTCTCCTGCCGCTGGATGGTGCGGCTCGTGGCGCCGCTGGCGAAGATTGGCGCGTCCTTCCAGGGCGTGCGCTTCATCCCCGCGCCGAACGCGGAGCCGGACGAATACGCCTTCGTCACGCCCTATATGCCCGGCGAGGAGCTCACGGCCAGGACGGCCGGTATGGACGTGCGCGCGAGATACCGCGTGCTCGACTGACGGCATATAATAAACCGGGCGCAAAGCCCTAACTTAGTCAGCTTTTGGAGGGACATACCCCATGCTCATAGTAAAGAAATTCGGCGGCAGCTCGGTCGCCGATGCGGAAAAGGTCAGGCGCGTCGCCGGCATAATCGCGGACGACTATTCTGAGGGGCACGACGTCGTGGTCGTCCTCTCGGCCCAGGGCGACACGACGGACGACCTGATAGAGAAGGCCAAGGAGCTCAACCCCCGCCCCTCGAAGAGGGAGATGGACGTCCTGCTCTCCACGGGCGAGCAGCAGTCCGTGGCGCTGATGTCCATGGCGCTGGAGGCGATGGGCCTGCCCGTCGTCTCGCTGACGGGCTGGCAGGTCGGCCTGGAGACGAACACCACCTACGGCAGCGCGCGCATAGTCCGCGTCTCGACGGAGCGTATCCGCCGCGAGCTCGACAAGCGCCGCATCGTGGTCGTGGCGGGCTTCCAGGGCATAGACCGCAACGACGACATAACCACGCTGGGCCGCGGCGGCTCGGACACCACGGCGGTGGCCATTGCCGCGGTGCTGCACGCGGACAAATGTCAGATATATACGGACGTCGAGGGCGTCTACACCGCCGACCCGCGCAAGGTCAAGGGCGCAAAGAAGCTCGACGAGATAACCTACGACGAGATGCTCGAGCTGGCGAGTCTCGGCGCGCAGGTGCTCATGAACCGCTCTGTGGAGCTTGCGAAGCGTTACGGCGTAATAATCGAGGTGCTTTCGAGCTATGTGCGAAAGCCCGGCACAAAAGTTAAGGAGGTCGCAAAGAAGATGGAAGAGATGAAGATAAGCGGCATAGCAAAGGACAATGACGTGGCGCGCATAGCTGTCGTGGGCGTGCCCGATGAGCCCGGCATAGCGTTCCGCGTGTTCAACACGATGGCGCGCTCCAAGATAAACGTTGACATCATACTCCAGTCCTACGGCAAGCAGGGCACGAACGACATCAGCTTCACCGTGCCGCTGCAGGACGCCGACGCGGCGGCGGAGGCCCTCTCCGAGCTGCAGGAGTCCATCGGCTTCGACCACCTGAGCGTGGACACGAACGTCTGCAAGGTCAGCATCGTCGGCGCCGGCATGATGAGCGCCTCCGGCATAGCGGCGCTGATGTTCGAGGCGTTATATGACGCCAAGATCAACATCCAGATGATCTCGACCTCCGAGATAAAGGTCTCCGTCCTCATCGAAAAGGGCTACGCGGACCAGGCCGTCCAGGCGATACACAACAAGTTCTTCGGCTGATAACGCGGGAGAAGGTCAAAGGGGGGACCCCGCGGGGGTCCCCCCCTTTGCGCTGCCAAGGGCAAAAAAGTCCCCCGGGAGCGGGGAAGCTCCCGGGGGTGCGGCCCGGGACCGGCCCTCGGCCGGTCCCTTTCAGTTCAGTCAGCAGACCTTGACGATCCAGCCGCGCGTGTCGGGCACCTTGCCCCACTGGATGCCGGTCAGCTCGTCGTACAGGCGCTGGGTCACGGGTCCGATCTTGTTGTCGGCGATGATGTGGTCCTTGTCCTTGTAGCTCAGCAGGCCGATGGGGGAGACGACGGCGGCGGTGCCGCAGCCCCAGGCCTCCTCGAGCCGGCCGCTCTCGGCGGCGTCGATGAGCTCGTCGACGGAGATCTTGCGCTCCTCGACGTCGTAGCCCCAGTCCTTGAGCACCTGGATGCAGCTCTTGCGCGTGATGCCGGGCAGGACGGTGCCGCCGGAGATGTCCGGGGTGACTATCTTGCCGTCGATCTTGAACATGACGTTCATCGCGCCGACCTCTTCTATGTACTTCATCTCCACGCCGTCGAGCCAGAGGACCTGGGAGAAGCCCTTCTTCTCGGCCTCCTCGCCGGCGCGCATGGAGGCGGCGTAGTTGCCGCCGCACTTGGCGTAGCCCGTGCCGCCGCGGACGGCGCGGACATCGCGGCTCTCGATCATGATCTTGACGGGGTTGATGCCCTCGGCGTAGTAGCTGCCGGAGGGGGAGCAGATGATGCAGAAGAGGTAGTGGTGGCCTGCGTGCACGCCGAGGACGGCGTCGGTCGCGATGACGAAGGGACGCAGGTAGAGCGAGGTGCCGTATTCACTGGGGACCCAGTCGGCGTCCACGGTGACGATGGTCTTGAGGGCCTCGAGGTAGAGGTCCTCGGGGATGTGCGGGATGCACATACGGGCGGCGGAGTTGTTCATACGCGCGATGTTCTCCGTCGGCCGGAAGAGCTGAACGGTGCCCTCAGCCGTGCGGTAGGCCTTCAGGCCCTCGAATATCTCCTGCGCGTAGTGCAGGACGTTGGCGCAGGGCATGAGTTCAATGGGACCGTAGGGGACGACGCGCGGGTCGTGCCAGCCCTGGCCCTCGTCGTAATTCATGAGGAACATATGGTCGGAGAAAACCTTGCCGAAGCCGAGCTTGTCGGACGGGGTCTTTTCTTTGGGGGTGGTGGTCCTTGTTATTTTAATTTCTTCCATTTTATCGTTCCTTCCCTCAATGTTTCGGCGGGCGCTCCGCGATGATCTCCCGCGCGGAGGCTCCCCCTTTATAATGTTATCATGTTTTGGGGATATTGCAATAGATAAACTTGCGCTAAAAACAATTTTAGGCTAAAATATACAAAAACCCACGGAGGTATCCGTAATGTGCGTTAATGTATCCATAGTACCCTGTCCGAATTACGAGCCGGAGACGGCGCGGAGAGCGCTGGCCGCCGTGCTCGAGCCGCTGGGAGGACTAGCCTGGGTGGAGCCGGGGATGAAGATCGCCGTAAAGGCCAACCTCGTCGCGCGCATGAAGCCGGAGACGGCGGCGGCGACTCACCCGGCGCTCGTAACGGAGCTCTGCCGCATGCTCACGGAGCGCGGCGCGGAGGTCGTCGTCGGGGACAGCCCCGGAGGGCCGTTCACTGCCGCCTGGGTGGGCAGCATCTACACCGGCACGGGCATGCGCGCCGTGGAGGCCGCGGGCGCGCAGCTCAACTCCGACTACTCCACCAGCGAGGTCTCCTTCCCCGAGGGGAACACGGTCAAGAGCTTCCCCTACACCGCCTGGCTGGAGAAGGCCGACGTCGTCATCGACTTCGCCAAGCTCAAGACCCACGCCATGGCGGGCATGACCTGCGCGGTGAAGAACTTCTTCGGCGCCATCCCCGGCACACGCAAGCCGGAGTTCCACTACATGCACCCGCTGACGGCGGACTTCTGCGACATGCTCTGCGACCTCGCGGCCTACGTCAAGCCGCGGCTGACCCTGGTGGACGCGGTGATGTGCATGGAGGGCAACGGCCCCACACAGGGCAAGCCCCGGCACATGGGCGCGCTGCTGGCGGCGGACACGCCCTTCAACGCCGACCTCGTCTGCGCCGGGCTCATCGGCCTCGACGCGAAGGACGCGCCGACGGTGGCCGCGGCCATAAAGCGCGGTCTCTGCCCCGCGAGCGCCTCGGAGCTGAACATAAGCGGCGACCCGGCCGCCTTCGCGCTGCCGGACTTTGAAAAGCAGCCCATCTCCACGGACATAACCTTCAAAAAGACCCTGCCGCTGCTGAACACCTTCCTGCGCCGGAACTTCGGCACGGGGCCGAAGGTGGACACGAAAAAGTGCATCGGCTGCGGCAAGTGCCACGAGGTCTGCCCCGCCGGCGCCGCCGTGGTGAAGAAGGGCAAGGCCCACATAAACAGCAAGATCTGCATCCGCTGCTTCTGCTGCCAGGAGTTCTGCCCCAAGGGCGCCGTGAGCGTCCACCGGCCCCTGCTCGCGCGGCTGGTCACGAAATAAAAAAGGCCCGGAGACACAGTCTCCGGGCTTCTTTGCGCTCAGCGGCGCGAAAAGGGAGGGCCGAGCGGCCCTCCCCGGGTTTTATCATTGGCCCTTGCGGGTGTGCATTATCTGGCAGATGCTCTCGATACGGGTGCGGAGCGCCTCCTCGCTGTACTCACGGTCATCCCAGAAGTCGGCCTCGATGTAGTAGTGAGGCACGCCGGTGTCCTTCTGGACGATCTCCGCGCACATCTTCTGGTGCGCGCCGAGCCAGCGGTCGAAGTCGAAGAAGCCCATGAGCATGCCGTCCGGCTTGTTGGCCTTGACCTTCTCTATCATGGACTCGGCCTCGTAGCCCATGTTCTGGCCGAGAGGCATCTTGAGCCACTGCTCGGCCATGCCCATGTAGGGGTCGTCCTGATAGGCGGAGGGCTTCATCTGGCTCTTGCTCGGGGTGAGCGTCTGGCTGAAGGTGGTGGCGACGCCGTTCTCGCGGAAGACCTTGTCGATCCAGGGGATGCACCAGGGGATGAAGTAGCTGCCGACCTTCGGCGCGCCCTTGGGCAGGACGCCCTTGCCGGCCTTGATGGCATCCTTGACTTCCTTGAGCATGATGTCGATGGCCTCTTCGAGGTACTTGTAGCCGTAGTTGAGGGGGACGCCTATGCCGTCCTGGAAGAGGACCAGCGCGTCGCCGCCCAGGGGCACGGGGTCGGCGTTGCAGACGAGGTTGCCGAGCATGCCGAGCTTGAAGAGGTAGCGGCCGGCGTCGGCGAGGGCCTGCTTGAAGTCCTCCTCGGTGGGGTAGATGCCGGTGATCTCGCTCATCTTGTCGATGTCGGACTTGATGACCTGGCTGAGATACTTGACGCGGCTGTACTCGTCGTCGGCCTGGCCGAAGTAGGTGTCGTGCGGGATGCGGCTGATGACGTAGGTCCACTCCTCGCCGAGCAGGCACTGGATGAGCTCATCGGTCTTGGGGCCCTCGTCGCAGTTGAAGCCCCAGCTCCAGATGACGTCCGGGGAGGCGATCAGCCCGGTGGCGTAGGCGGCCAGGCGGGTCTTGTTGAGGGGGCAGTGGCGGCAGCCGTAGTTGAAGCCCATGTCCTCGGCCTTGGAGATGATGGGGCCGGCCTTGTGGAAGAAGCCGTTGAGCGTCTGGATGAGCACGAGGTCGGGGAAGGAGACGTGGACGTTGTCGCCGCCGGCACGCTTGAAAGCGGTGTACGGGGTGACGACGGCGGGCAGGATGCCGTAGATGATCTTCTTGCCCTCGGCCTTGTACTGCTTGGTCTTGCAGACCTCTATGCACTCGCGCGTCCAGGCGCCGATGAGCTTGCGCACGCCGCGGTACTGGATGTTCCAGCACTGGGGGATATACTCCTCAACGGCGTAGCGGACGTCCTCGTCGGTCAGGCCCATGGCGTCGGCGGCGGCCAGCCAGTCGGGGAGGATGGCGTCGAGCTCCTCGCCCTCGAAACCGGCGAGCTCAAGGTATCTGGTGTTTATCTCTTTTCCGGCCATTTCACTTTCCCTCCTTCAGGTTCTGAACGAAGTTCTCAATGCGGTTCGTGAGGGGGCCCATCTCCTCGCGGGAGTAGGAGTAAGCGGTCTCCAGCTTGAGCAGGGGCACCTTCATGTCGCCCAGCCACTTGGCCACGCAGGAGTACTCCATGTCATAGATCTCGTCGAAGGCGAGCTGATACCAGATGACGCCGTCCACGGCGCCGGCGGCCATGAGCTCCTTGATGCGCTCAAAGCGCTGCTTCCAGGAGGGCTGGAAGAGGTCGATGGGCAGGGTGTCGAGATAGCGGTTGCGGGCGAAGTTCTCTATGAGGTCGCCCTCGGTGTCGACGTCCTTCTCGGTGAGGCGCACGCCCTCGTCGAGCATGTCCACCGTGACGGCGCAGCCGAAGCTGTCCAGCAGCCTGGGCATGGTGTAGTCGCCGATGGCGATTACGCGGCCGACGACGAGGACCCTCGGCGCGTTGGCGGGCAGCGCGTCGGCAGGGCCGGCCTCGAGCTCGTTGCAGAGCTGCTCAAGCTCGTCGGCGAACTTCTCGGGCTCGCCGGTGGTGAAGCTCAGGTGCTGCAGGCGGATATAGTCCTCAAAGCCGATGGGGCAGCGCTCGCCGCGGCGCAGCGCATCCAGGCGGCGGAAGAGGCCGTTTATGCGGTTGGAGACCTCGAGATTCTTCTTCGCGGCCGCCGGGTCCACGCTCTTGCCGGTGATCTCTTCGACCTTCTTCATCAGCTCGCGGATGGAGTTTGCGTAGTACTCAAACGCGACGGGCTTTTCCCAGTCGGCGGGGACGCCGACCTTGCCCACCTTGACGCCCTTGAACTCCATGAGCTCGCTGATGCGGCCGACGTGGCAGTCGGTCTCAGCGATGGCGACGAGGTCGGCGTTGGGGGTGATGGGGTCGAGGCCCAGCTCCATGTAGCCCGCCATGGAACGAGACAGGGGGTTCATGAAGCGCAGCATGTAGTCGAGCACGGCGTCCGTCGGCTCGGGCTCGCCGCCGCGGCACATGAAATAGGTGTTGGCGCCCGCGGCACGGATGAGCTCCTCGGGGATGAAGGTGCTGTTGTACTCAATGAGCGGAGTGCCCTCACGCTTGGCCTGAACCAGCTCGCGCACGCGCGCCTGAGAGCGGCGGTTCATTTCCCGGATGGTGTCCTTTGTTGACAAAATCGATTCCTCCTTGTAAAAAGCTGAAGAAACGGATCAACTGTGATTGCGTACACCGTAAATTATATTACGCTGTTAATATGTTGTCAATAATGTTGCCGTTATTATTCAAAAAGTAACGCCCGCCGTCAAAAAATTTGACGGCGGGCGCTTTTTTGCGCTTTATTCAGATCTCCAGCCCGGCGAGGGTGGCGGCCATGACGGCCTTGATGGTGTGCATGCGGTTTTCGGCCTCGTCGAAGACGATGGACTGCGGGCCCTCAAAGACCTCGTCCGTGACCTCCAGCGCGTCGAGGCCGTACTGCTCGCCGACCTCCTTGCCGATGGTGGTCTTGAGGTCGTGGAAGGCGGGCAGGCAGTGCATGAACACGGCCGTGGGCTTGGCATAGCTCATGGCCTTGGCGTTCACCTGGTAGGGCAGCATGGCGCCTATGCGCTCGGCCCAGGCCTCGGGCGGCTCGCCCATGGAGACCCAGATGTCGGTGTACACCACGTCCGCGTCCTTGAGCGCGGTCTCGGGCTCGGTCCAGAACTCGAGGATGGCGCCGGTCTCGGCGGCTATCTCCTGCGCCTGGTCGATGAGCTTCTCGTCGGGGAAGAACTCCAGCGGCGCGCAGGCCACGAAGTGCATGCCCAGCTTGGCGCAGCCTATCATGAGGGAGTTGCCCATGTTGTAGCGCGCGTCGCCCATGTAGACGAGCTTGATGCCCTTGAGAGTGCCGAAGTGCTCGCGGATGGTGAGCATGTCGGCGAGGATCTGCGTGGGGTGGAACTCGTTCGTGAGGCCGTTCCAGACGGGCACGGAGGCGTACTGCGCCAGCTCCTCCACGATGCTCTGGCCGAAGCCGCGGTACTCGATGCCGTCGAACATCCGCGAGAGCACGCGGGCCGTGTCGGCGATCGACTCCTTCTTGCCTATCTGCGAGCCCGTGGGGTCGAGGTAGACGGGGTGCATGCCGAGGTCGTGAGCCGCGACCTCGAAGGAGCAGCGGGTGCGGGTGCTGGTCTTTTCAAAGATGAGCGCCACGCTCTTGCCGTCGCAGAGCTTGTGCGGGATGCCGGCCTTTTTCTTGGCCTTGAGCTCAGCGGCGAGGTCGAGCAGCGCGGTTATCTCGTCGGGGGTGAAGTCGAGCAGCTTGAGGAAGTCCTTGCCCTTGAAGTCCATTTTATAACCCTCCTGTCAGGCGCAGGCGGCGCGGATCACCTCCGCCGCCTTCTTTACAAGCTCCATGGGGATGTTCAGGGCGGGCAGCAGCCTCACCCTGCCTTGGGCGGTGAGCACGAGGACGCCGTTCGCCATGCACGCGGCGACGACCTCGGCCGCGGGCTTTTCGGTCTGCAGGCCTATCATGAGGCCCATGCCGGTGACGGCCTTGATGCTGGGTGCGCCGGTGAAGGCCTCGAAGAGATACGCGCTCTTGGCCTTGACGTCGGCGAGCAGCTTGTCGTCTATCCTGTCGAGTATCGTGAGGGCTCCGGCGCAGACGACGGGGTTGCCGCCGAAGGTGGAGCCGTGGGTGCCGGCCGTGAGGACGTGCTCGGTCTTCTCGCCGAAGAGGCAGGCGCCGATGGGCAGTCCGCCGCCCAGGCCCTTGGCCGTGGACATGATGTCGGGCTTGAAGCCGTACTGCATCCAGGCGTAGAGGCTGCCCGTGCGGCCGTTGCCGGTCTGCACCTCGTCGCAGACGAGGAGGATGTCCTTTGCCTTGGCTATCTCCACCATGCAGTCGACAAAGCTCTGCTCCAGCGGCATGACGCCGCCCTCGCCCTGCACGAGCTCGAACATGAAGGCCGCGATGTCGTCGTGCTCCGCGACGAGCTTGCGCAGCGCCTCGCAGTCGTTGGCGGGCGTGTAGATAAAGCCGGGGACGAGGGGCTGGAAGTCGCGGTGCATCTCCTCCTGGCCGGTGGCGGTGAGCGTGGCTATCGTGCGGCCGTGGAAGCTGTTTATGAGGGTGACTATCTTGCAGCGTTCAGGGCCGTACTTGTCCGCGGCGTACTTGCGCGCGGCCTTTATGGCGCACTCGTTGGCCTCGGCGCCGGAGTTGCCGAAGAAGACCTTCTTCATGCCGGTCCTCTCGCAGAGCGCCTCCGCCAGCTTGGCGCAGGGCTCGGAGAAGTAGAGGTTGGAGCAGTGCTGCAGCTTGCCGAGCTGCTCCGACACCGCCGCGGCCCAGACCGGGTCAGCGATGCCGAAGGCGTTCACGGCGATGCCGCTGCCCATGTCGATGTACTCCTTGCCGTCCTCGTCCCAGACGAGAGAGCCCTTGCCCTCCTTGAGGACCACCGGGAAGCGGGCGTAGGTGCCCGCTACGTATTTGCCGTCAAGTTCTTTAACGTTCATTTTTTCTCCCCCACCATCATGGTGCCGCTGCCCTCGTCGGTGAGCATCTCGAGCAGTATCGAGTGCGGGATGCGTCCGTCGAGGATGAATACCTTCTTGACGCCGCAGAGCAGGGCCTCTATGCAGCTCTCGACCTTCGGGATCATGCCGCCCTTGATTATGCCGCGGCGGAAGAGGTCCACCGCGTCGTTGATGTCGGCGAAGGGCACGAGGGACGAAGGATCGTCGGGGTCTTCCATGATGCCGGCGATGTCGGTCATGGAGATGAGGCACTCCGCGCCCATGGCGCCGGAGATGTGCGCGGCCATAGTGTCCGCGTTGATGTTGTAGACATTGCCCTCCGCGTCGCAGCCGAGGCTGGACACGACGGGGATGTAGCCCTTTTCGAGCAGGTCGTTTATCGGCTCGACGTTTACGTGGGTGATGTCGCCGACGTAGCCGAGGGCGGGACTCTTCGCCTTGGCCTCTATGAGCCTGCCGTCTATGCCGCAGATGCCCATGGCCTTGCCGCCGGTCGTCTCGATGAGGTTGACGAGGCTCTTGCCGACCTTGCCGGCGAGCACCATCTGCACGACGTTTATCGTGTCCTCATCCGTCACGCGCAGGCCGTTCACGAACTCGGACTGGACGCCGTAGCGGCCCAGGGCCTCGTTTATCTCGGGCCCGCCGCCGTGCACGAGCACCACCTTGACGCCTACGAGCTGCAGCAGCACGATGTCCTGCATGACCTGGGCCTTGAGCTCCTCGTTCTCCATGGCGTGCCCGCCGTACTTGATGACGACGACGCGGTTCCAGTACTTCTGGATGTAGGGCAGGGCCTGTACGAGCACCTGCGCCCTCTGGCTTTTTGAAATGAGTCCGTCCATAGTCTCTCTCCCTCAGGTTCTGTAATCTCCGTTTATTTTGACGTAATCGTAGGTGAGGTCGCAGCCCCAGGCGGTCGCCGAGGCCTCCCCGTCGCCAAGGGTGACGAGGATGTCGATCTCCGACTCCGATAACACCTTTTTGGCCTCCTCCTCGGAGAAGGGGATGCCCGCGCCGTCCTCGCAGACATGTACGGTCCCCGCCTTGGAGTGGAACGCGACGCCGACCTTGTGGATGTCCACCTGGGCGCCTGAGTAGCCCACCGCGCAGAGGACGCGGCCCCAGTTGGCGTCCGCGCCGAACATCGCGGCCTTGAGCAGGGAGGAGCAGATGACGCTGCGGGCCACGGTCTTGGCCGCGGCCTCGTCGAGCGCGCCGGTGACCAGGCACTCGAGCAGCTTTGTGGCGCCCTCGCCGTCGCCGGCGATGCAGCGGCAGAGGTGGACGGTCACGGTGTTGAGCGCCTTCATGAAGCTCTCGAAGCCCTCGCCCTCGGCGGTGATCTCCGCGTTCCCGGCGAGGCCGTTGGCCATGACGGCGACCATGTCGTTGGTGGAGGTGTCCCCGTCGACGCTTATCATGTTGAAGGTGTTCTGCACGTCGGCGGAGAGGGCCTTTTGCAGCATCTCGGGCGAGATGGCGCAGTCCGTGGTGATGAACACCAGCATGGTGGCCATGTTCGGGTGTATCATGCCGCTGCCCTTGGCGATGCCGCCGAGCTTACATGTCTTGCCGCCCGCGGTGAACTCCACGGCGACCTCCTTGAGCCGGGTGTCCGTGGTCATGATGGCCTCGGCCACGTCCTCGCTGTTCTTGCCGAGCGCGGCGCAGAGCGGCGGGATGCCGGTCTTGAAGGGCTCTATGCTCATGCGCTGGCCGATGACGCCGGTGGAGGCGACGATGACGTCCTCCGCGGCGATGCCGAGCTCCTTGGCGAGCAGCGCGCAGGTCTCCTCGGCGATCTCGATGCCGTCGGCGTTGCAGGTGTTGGCGTTGCCGCTGTTGCAGATGACCGCGCGGGCCTTGCCGTCGGCGAGGTGCTTTTTGGTGACCTCCAGCGGCGCGCCCTTGACGAGGTTCGTCGTGTAGACCGCGGCGGCGGAGGCGGGGACGGAGCTGAGGATCAGCGCGAGGTCGCGCTTGGTGCGGTTCTTGCGGATGCCGCAGTGTATGCCGGAACCGGTGAAGCCCTGCGCGGCGCAGACGCCGCCGGGGATGAGCTTTATCTCTGTCATTTCGAAAACTCCCTTCTCAGAGCACAAGGCCCGTGGTCTCATCCGCGCCGAGCATGAGGTTTATGCACTGCACGGCGGCGCCGGAGGCGCCCTTGCCGAGATTGTCGAAGCGGGAGACGAGCAGCATGCGCTCGGCGTTGCCGAACACCGCCACCTCCATGGAGTCCTTTCCCGCGAGGGCGTTGGAGTCTATGAAGCCGCCCTGGTCCATGGCCTCCGTGTACTTCACGACGGGGCCGGTGTACTTGGCCGCGTAGCAGGCCTTGACGTCCTCGATGCCGAAGCCGGGATTCAGCTGCTCGGCGAAGAGCGGCACCGTGACGACCATGCCGCAGTAGTAGTCCGCGACGATGGGGCAGAAGACGGGCGGGCAGTCGAGACCGGTGATGCCCTGCATCTCGGGCAGGTGCTTGTGCGTCTGGCCGAGGCCGTAGGGGCGGGCGGAGTCGAACTTGACGTCCCTGTCCGGGGCCTCGTAGTCGGCGATCATGCCCTTGCCGCCGCCGGAGTAGCCGGTCAGGGAGTGGCAGCAGAGCTTGGCGGAGCTGGGCAGCAGCCCGGCCTCTATGAGCGGCTGCACCAGGACGATGAAGCCGCCGGCGTGGCAGCCGGGGGAGGCCACTCGCGCGCCGGAGACTATCGCCTCGCGCCTCGCGGCGGAGAGCTCGGGGAAGCCGTAGGCCCAGCCGGGGGCCACACGGTGGGCCGTGGAGGTGTCCACAACGCGGACGGCGGGGTTTTCGATCATCGCCACGGCCTCGCGGCTCGCGGCGTCGGGCAGGCAGAGCACGGCGAGGTCGCAGGAGTTGAGCGCCGCCTTCCTCGCCGCGGGGTCCTTTCGGGCCTCGCCGGTGAGGGTGATGAGCTCGAGATCGGCCCGGTTTTCGAGCCTGGAGTGTATGCGCAGCCCGGCCGTACCGGCGCTGCCGTCTATGAATACCTTAGTCATGCCGTCACCTGCTTTAAATACTCTATCTGCGCCGCGAGGTTCGCCGGGGAGGCGCCGCCAAGGGAGGTGCGCTTCGCCACGCACGCGGCGAGGGAAATGTCGTCGTAGAGGCTCTCGTCAAATTCGTCGGAGAAGCTCTTGTATTCCTCGAGCGTCATGCTCTCGAGGTCCTTGCCGTTTTCTATGCACCAGGCGACGATCTCGCCCGTGAGCTTGTAGGCCGTGCGGAAGGGCACGCCGCGCTTGGCCAGCCAGTCGGCGAGGTCGGTGGCGTTTATGAAGCCGCCCTTCGCCGCGGCGAGCATGTTCTCCTTTTTCACCGTCATCGTCTCTATCATCGGCGCGAAGACGCCGAGGCAGGCGTTCACGGTGTCAAAGGCGTCGAAAACGGCCTCCTTGTCCTCCTGCATGTCCTTGTTGTAGGCGAGGGGCAGGCCCTTGAGCATGGTAAGGAGGGTTATGAGGTCGCCGTAGACCCGGCCGGTCTTGCCGCGCACGAGCTCGGCCATGTCGGAGTTCTTCTTCTGCGGCATGATGGAGGAGCCCGTCGTGTAGGCGTCCGAGAGCTCCACGAAGCGGAACTCCCAGCTGGTCCAGAGTATGAGCTCCTCGGCCAGGCGCGAGAGGTGCATCATCACCAGCGCGAGCGCCGAGGTCAGCTCCACGCAGAAGTCGCGGTCGGAAACGGCGTCGAGGCTGTTGAGGCAGACCCCGTCGAAGCCGAGCTCCGCGGCGGTGAACTCGCGGTCTATGGGGTGGGTCGTCCCGGCGAGGGCGCAGGCGCCGAGGGGGGAGAGGTTCATGCGCCTTGCCGCGTCGGAGAGGCGGCCCATGTCGCGCGAGAGCATCATGCCGTAGGCAAGGAGCTGGTGCGCAAAGGTGATGGGCTGCGCGCGCTGCAGATGCGTGTAGCCCGGCATGATGGCGTCGGAGTTCTTCTCGGCCTGGGCGCAGAGGGCGGAGATGAGCTTTGCGATGAGCTCTATGGTCTCCGCGGCCGCGTCGCGCAGGTAGAGCCGCGTGTCGACTGCCACCTGGTCGTTCCGGCTGCGCGCGGTGTGCAGCTTGCGGCCCGTGTCGCCCAGGCGCTCGGTGAGGACGGCCTCTATGAAGCTGTGTATGTCCTCCGCGGCGGGGTCTATGGCGAGCTTGCCCTCGTCGATGTCGGCGAGGATGCCGCCCAGGCCCTCTATGAGAGCCTTGCCCTCCGCGGCGGAGATTATGCCCTGCTTGGCGAGCATCGCCGCGTGGGCCATGCTGCCCCTTATGTCCTGCCGGTACATCCGGCTGTCGACGGAGATGGACGAGTTGAAGTCGTCCGCCGCCTTGTCCAGCGCGCCGTGCGCGCGTCCGGCCCAGAGCTTTTCCAATTCCGTTTCCCCCTGTATATCCTCCAAAGAGGCGGGGGATAGCCCCCGCCCCTTAGTGAAAGCCAAACTATAATATCTTACTTCTTCGCGTTCTTCGCGTCAACCTGCGCCTGAACTTTTATCGGCAGGCCGAAGAGGTTTATGAAGCCCTTGGCGTCGGTCTGGTCGTAGACGTGGTCCTCGCCGAAGGTGGCGATCTCCTCGCTGTAAAGGCTCCAGTCGCTCCAGGCGCCGGCCTTGATGACGTTGCCCTTGTAGAGGCAGAGCTTGACCTTGCCGGTGACGTGCTCCTGGGTCTTGTCGACGAAGGCGGAGAGCGCCTCGCGCAGCGGGGTGTACCACTGGCCGTCGTAGACCAGCTCGCCGAAGGTGATGGCCAGCTCCTGCTTCTTGTGCATGGTCATCTTGTCGAGGCAGAGCGTCTCGAGGTACTCGTGCGCGGCGTAGAGGATGGTGCCGCCCGGGGTCTCGTAGACGCCGCGGCACTTCATGCCGACGAGTCTGTTCTCCACGATGTCGAGCAGGCCGATGCCGTTGGCGCCGCCGAGCTCGTTGAGCTTGAGGATGATGTCCTTCGCGCTCATCTTCACGCCGTCGAGCGCCACGGGGACGCCCGCCTCAAAGTCGAGGGTGATGTAGGTCGGCGTGTCGGGCGCGTCGATGGGGGAGACGCCCATCTCGAGGAAGCCCTTCTTCTCATACTGCGGCTCGTTGCCCGCGTCCTCGAGGTCGAGGCCCTCGTGGCTGAGGTGCCAGAGGTTCTTGTCCTTGGAGTAGTTGGTCTCGCGGTTTATCTTCAGGGGCACGTTGTGCGCCTCGGCGAACTCTATCTCCTCTTCCCTGGACTTGATGGACCACTCACGCCAGGGGGCGATGATGGGCATGTTGGGGACGAAGTGCTTGAGCGTCAGCTCGAAGCGGACCTGGTCGTTGCCCTTGCCGGTGCAGCCGTGGCAGATGGCGTCCGCGCCCTCGGCGATGGCGATCTCGGCGAGGCGCTTGGCGATGACCGGCCTCGCGAGGGAGGTGCCGAGCATGTAGTCCTCGTACTTCGCGCCGGCCTTCACGGCCGGGATGATGAAGTCGTCGACGAACTCGTCGGTCAGGTCCTCGACGTAGAGCTTGCTCGCGCCGGTCTTGAGGGCCTTCTCCTCGAGGCCCTCAAGCTCGTCGGCCTGGCCGACGTTGCCGGAGACGGCGATGACCTCGCAGTTGTTGTAGTTCTCCTTCAGCCAGGGGATGATTATCGAGGTGTCCAGGCCGCCGGAATAGGCGAGAACGACTTTCTTGATGTCCGATTTATTCATAACGATGCCTCCATATTCATTTGCGTGTCGCTTAATATGCGCTAAGTATATACCCGGGTGAATAAATATGCAAGGGCCTTTTTCAGTTTCGGCGTATTTTATTTTTATGCAGAATCTCGGACGCGGTTTTTGTGGGCATTGCACAAAAAATCACACTATCTGGAAGATGTAGAACTTGAGATACGAGGTTTCAGGCACGTTCCAGAGGATGGGATGATCCGGCGCCTGCTTGCGGACTTCCACTTCGCGGAGGCGGACGTTTGCATCTTTAGCCGCATTTTTCAGCATATATTCAAAATTTTCGCTCTCCATGAAGTGCGAGCAGGAGCAGGTGGCGAGGTAGCCGCCGCGGGGCAGCAATCGCATGGCGCGGTAGTTTATCTCGCGGTAGCCGCGCTCGGCGGAGTGGATAGTCCGGCGGCTCTTGGTGAAGGCAGGCGGGTCGAGGATGACGAGGTCGTACTTCGCCCGCTCCTCGCAGAGCCGGGGCAGCAGCTCAAAGACGTCGGCGGCGAGGAAGTCCATCCGGCCCTCGAGGCCGTTGAGCACGGCGTTGCGCCGCGCCATCTCGACGGCGGACTCGGAGACGTCCACGGCGGTGACGTGCTCCGCCCCGTGCAGCGCGGCGTTGAGGGCGAAGGAGCCCGTGTGCGTGAAGCAGTCGAGCACGCGGCGGCCCCGTGCCAGCTTGGCAACGGCTAGGCGGTTGAGCTTCTGGTCGAGGAAGAAGCCGGTCTTCTGCCCGTTTTCAAAGTCCACGGCGTAGCGCACGCCGTTTTCGCAGATCTCCGTGACGGTGCTCTCGCCGTGCGGCAGGCCCTCGTACCAGCCCTTGTACCGGGGCAGGCCCTCGAGGTCGCGCAGCGCGGCCTCGTTGCGCTCGTAGACGCCGGAGACATGCTCGCCCATGGCCTCCAGCTGTTCGCAGAGAGCGCGGTAGACGACGTCCTTCACGCTGTCCGTGCCGTAGGAGAGCACCTGGGCGACGAGGATGTCTGAAAATTTATCCACCGTCAGCCCCGGCAGCCCGTCGGCCTCGCCGAAGATGAGCCGGCAGCAGCCGAGGTCCTCCATGACGGCCCGGCGGTATTCGAGGGCGTATTTGACCCGGCGCTCGAAGAACTCGGGGCCGAAGCTCTCGTTGGCGTTGTCCGAGAGGATGCGCACGCCGATCTTGCTGGTCTCGCTGTAAAAGCCCGCGCCCAGCCAGGCGCCCTTCTGCGAGAACACGTCGGCTATGCAGCCCTGCCTGAGCTCGCCCCGGCGCTCGGTGATCTCCTCGGCGTAGACCCAGGGGTGCCCGGCGCGCGCGGCGTTCTCGGCCTTTCTGGTTATAACCACAGAGGGAAAGCTTCTCTCCTGTTTCATACAGTCCTCCCGTATACATATACAATATTGCCGCAGCCATGCAAAGCGGGCGGAAATGCTCCGCCCGCCGTGGTCTTTATTTGAGCTCGAATATCCGGACGGATTCCGGCGGCAGCTTGAGCCTGAGCAGGCCCTCGCTTATCTCCGCGGTCTCGCCCGTGAGCAGGCACTCGGCGCGGGTGTGGCCCTGCGCGCGCAGCCCGGCGAGCTCCGCCGCGGTGAGCCCGGCGTTGTCCAGCCAGAGGTCGAGCACCAGGTCCTTCTCCCAGTCGGTGCGGTTGATGACGGCGAGGACGGCCCCGTCCGCCGCGGCCTCGCCGAAGGCGTCCGCCCCGCCGGAGATGCAGCGCAGTATGCAGATGACGTCCGCATCCGGCGCAAAGAAGGCGGCCGCGCCGGTGGAGAGCGCGTCGTGCGCGCTGCGTATCTTGCCGAGGGCGGTGTACCAGTTGGTCAGCGGCCTCGCACCGGTGGTGAAGGGCGCGCGGTCAAAGGGGTCGAGCATGCCGCCCATGCCGGTCTCGTCGCCGTAATAGACGCAGGGGACGCCGGGAATGGCGTACTGTATCGCCGCAGCCAGCCTCTGCATCGCCGCGCCGCGCGCGTCCTGCGCGTCGCCGACTATGAAGCCCGCCTGCTGCTCCCGGCTCATGCTGCGCGCGTCCAGCCGGGTGGCCAGGGCGGTGCGCACGCGCTCCACGTCGTGCGAGGAGAGCAGATTCATGAGCGAGAAGTACATCGGCGCGGGGTAGTTGAGCCTCTGCCCGAGCAGGAAGGCCGCCAGCGCTCGCGCATCCGTGCGGAAGCAGAGAAAGTCGATGACCGCCGAGCGGAAGGGGTAGTTCATGACGGAGTCCAGCGACTCGCCCAGGGCGTATTTCCGGCGCGAGCCGTAGCTGTGCTTGATGACCGCGTCCTCCCAGACCTCGCCGAGCACGACGGCGTCCGGGTCCTCCGCCTTCGCAGCCTGACGGATGAGGCAGAGCGCCTCGTCCGGCAGCTCGTCGGCCACGTCCAGCCTCCAGCCTGCCGCGCCGCGGCGTATCCAGGTGCGCACCACGCTGTCGCGCCCGGTGATGACAAAGTCGCGCCAGTCGGCGTTGCCCTCGTCCACCTCGGGCAGGTCGGGGAAGTTCCACCAGCAGCGGTAGTCGTTCGGGTAGTGCCGGAAGTCGTACCAGCCGTAGTAGGGCGAGGCGGCCCCGGCGTTGTAGGCTCCGGCGTCCGGGTAGTGCGAGAACTTGTTGAAGTAGATGCTGTCCGCGCCCGTGTGGGAGAATACGCCGTCGAGCATTATGCGTATGCCCATGCGCTCGGCCGCGGTGCAGAGGTCCTCAAAGTCCGCGTTGGTACCGAGGATGGGGTCGATGTTCAGGTAATCCGCCGTGTCGTAGCGGTGGTTGGAGCAGGCCTCGAACACGGGGTTGAAGTAGATGACGCCGACACCCAGGCTCTTGAGGTAGTTGAGGCGGCTCTCGACGCCCTTGAGCGTGCCGCCGTAGAAATCGAGCGGGAAGTAAAAGCCGTCGGCGCTGTTGGGCTGCCAGTCCACGGGCTCGTTCCAGTCCTCGTGGTACTTGACATGCCGGCCCATGGCGCGGTGCTTTTCAATGCCCTCGCGCGCGGTGTCGCTCCAGTCCCGGGCGAAGCGGTCCGGGAAGATCTGATACATTATGCACCGGCGGAACCAGGCCGGGGTCTCGAAGCCCCCGGCATAGACCGTGAGGCGGAAGCCCTCGCCCCGGGCGCTCATGAGCTGGCCGAAGCGGCCGCCCTCGCCGGCGCAGAGCCAGTATTCCCCGCCGGAGAGGCTGATGCGGAAGACGTACCAGAGCGCCGCGGGCTCCTCCGGCATGGTGACGCTGACATACCAGCGCCCGTCGGAGAGGGCCATCTCGTGGCGGGACTCAAAGCCGTCGCCGAAGAGCACGAGCTCGGCATCCAGCACGGAGGCGAGCCCGTCGGTGAAGGCCAGGGTCACGGCGCTGCCGGTGGTGACGGCGCCGATGGGGCAGCGGCAGCTCTCGCGCGCCGCGTCGTGGGTTATGTGTGGAGTCAGCTCGGAGATTATCATATATCCGCAAATCTGGCGGGCATGAGGGTGTACATCGCGCGCAGAGACCCGGCCCGCCGCTCCTTCGTACAGATTATTGTGCCGCAGCACGCCGCGCAGAGCGTGACGAGGTCCACCTCGCCGTCACGCACCACGGCGCTCTCGCCTATGCGCTGCCAGTCGCCGGGATAGGCGTCCCAGAGCCGGCCGCAGAGCTTTTCGTTTATGGCGCGGATGAGCCCGGCGTCCCTCGGCTGCAGGGCCGACACCGCGCCGAGCGGGACGCGCGCGTCCCTCACGCCCTCCGGCACGCGGAGCGTGAAGCAGCGCGCCGTTATGTCGCAGGCCGCCTCCCAGGAGGCGCCGCGCCCGTCGAGCAGCAGACGCATCGTCTCCGGGATCAGCAGTGCCTCATAGCCGCCGGAGAGCTCGCGCGGGAGCCGCCCGGGCAGGTCCCGGATGTCCCAGAGGCCCGAAAAGGCCTCCGCCGCGGCCGCGGCCGCGTTGAAATAGGCGCGCGTGAGCGGAGGAGCCGTGCCGCTGTTGAGGCTCACGGCCAGCTCCTCGCTCTTCGCCAGTTCGTTGTAGTCCGCCTTCACGTCGCCGGAGCGCGCCGGCACCGGCGCCTCGGCGCGATACACCGCGCCGTCCCTCACGGCGCAGACCTCATGCCGCCCCGTGTAGCTCACGGAGAGGCCGCTGTTCGTCCATATCTCGTGGGCAGTGCCGCCGAAATATACGCTCACCCTTGCGGGTCCCGTCCCGTTTTCGCTCATAGAATGTCTATGTAGAGCCGCGCGTACTCCTCGGCGGAGCGCTCAAAGCCGAAGTCGGCGGTCATGGCGCTGCGCATGAGCGCGGTCCAGACCTCGGGCTGCTCGCGGTAGACGCGGACGGCGCGCTCTACGGCGTCCTTCATCTCGTGCGCGTTGTAGTTGGCGAAGGTGAAGCCGGTGCCCTCGCCGGTGTACTGGTTGTAGGGCACGACGGAGTCGCGCAGCCCGCCGGTCTCGCGGACGATGGGCAGCGCGCCGTAGCGCATGGCTATCATCTGGGAGAGGCCGCAGGGCTCGAAGAGGGAGGGCATGAGCAGCATGTCCGCGCCCGCGTAGACCTTGTGCGAGAGCTCCTCGTTGTAGCCGATGTAGGCGCAGAGGCGGCCGCGGTGGCGGCTCTCGGCCTCGCGCATGAAGTCCTCATACCTGGCCTCGCCGGAGCCGAGCAGGAGGAAGCAGATGTCGAAGTCCATCATCTCGTCGAGCACGCGCTCCACGAGGTCGAAGCCCTTCTGGTCGGTCATGCGGGAGACCATGGCGACGAGCGGGGTGTCCGCGCCGCCCTGGAGGCCCATGTCGAACATCAGGCTCTCCTTGCAGACCTGCTTGCCCTTGAGGTGGCCCTTGTCGTAGCGCTTGGCGATGAGCTGGTCGGTGTAGGGGTTGAAGACCTTCTTGTCTATGCCGTTGAGTATGCCGCTGAGCTGGTGGCGCCGCGCGGAGAGGATGCCCTCGAGCCCCTCGCCGTAATAGGGGGTGCAGATCTCGTCGGCATAGCTGGGGCTGACGGTGCTCAGCCGGTCGGCGAACACGCAGCCGGCCTTGAGGAAGGCGGCGCAGCCGTTGAGCTCCATGAACTCGCTGGTGAAATACCTGTCCTCCACCCGCAGCAGGTCGCGGAAGAAGTCGAAGCCGAACTTGCCCTGATAGGCGATGTTGTGGATGGTGAGCAGGGTCTTTATCTTGCCGTGGACATAGTAGCCGTACTGCGTGCGCAGCAGCATGGGCAGCATGGCCGTGTGCCAGTCGTTGCAGTGGAGGATGTCGGGGAAGAAGCCGAGGTTGGGGATGGCGTCGAGCACCGCGCGGGTGAAGAAGGCGTACTGCTCGCCCTCCGCCTGGCCGCCCCTGTATATCTTGTCGCCGAAGTAGTACTCGTTGTCCACGAGGTAGATGGTGACGCCGTCGACGACGAGGCGCTCAATTCCAACATACTGGCTGCGCCAGCCGAGGTCCACCGAAAAGCTGAACATGTGCTCTACCTTGTCGTGGTACTTGTCCTTTACCACGCGGTGGTACGGGGTGATGACGCGCGCGTCCACGCCGAGGACGGCGAGACTCTTGGGCAGCGTGCCGACGACGTCGGCCAGGCCGCCGGTCTTGGAGATGGGCGCGCACTCCGCCGCGGCTATGAGCACGTTGGGCATCCTGTCGCGTCCCTTTTCAAGGAGAAGCTGTTGGAATTCACGTTTCATGTTGACCAGTCCTTTCGCTTGGAAGGTTGTTGCTGTTGCCGGAGCGACGGGGGACTATTTCTTCTTTGCCGTCTTTTTGGGCTTGGCCGCGGGCTCGTCACCGGTCTTGGCGAGGGCCCTCTCGCCGCGGTGGGCTATGGCCTTTTCACCCCTCTTGGCTATTGCCTTTTCACCGCGCTTGGCCACGGCCTTTTCGCCGGCCTTCACCAGGGCCTTGCCGCCCTCACTGGCGGGGGCCTTTTCGGCGGTCTTGGCGGGCTTTTTGGCGGCGGGCTTTGCGGCCTTCTTCGCCTTTTTCGGCGCGGGGGTGAAGCGGAACCAGACCGCCGACATGGGCGGCAGGGTTATCTTTGCGGAGCAGGGGTGCTCCAGGAAGGGCGTGTCCTCGGAGGCTATCTCCGGCGCGTTGTGGATGCCGGAGCCGCCGTACTTCACGTCGTCGGAGTTTATGAGCTCCTTGAGCACGCCGGGCCTCGGCAGGCCGATGGTGAAGTCGTCATAGCGCACGGGCGTGAAGTTCAGCGCGCATACGACGTAGGAGCGCTGGCACATGCGCATGAAGGCCACGGAGCTGCGCTCGTTGTCGTCCACGTTCAGCCAGGTAAAGCCGTCCCAGGAGTCGTCTATGCGCGAGAGCGCGGGGATGCTCAGATAGAGGCGGCCCAGCTCGCGGACGTAGCTCTGCATCCCGGCGTGGCTGGGGTACTCGAGCAGGTTCCAGTCGAGCTGCTGGTTGTAGTTCCACTCTATGAACTGGGCGAACTCGCCGCCCATGAACATGAGCTTCTTGCCCGGGTGGGCGAACTGATAGCCGTAGAGCGCGCGCAGGGAGGCGAACTTGGTGTCGTAATCGCCCCACATCTTGTTCACCATGGAGGCCTTGCCGTGCACGACCTCGTCGTGGGAGAAGGCGAGGACGAAATTCTCGGAAAAGGCGTACATCATCGAGAAGGTGATGCGGCTGTGGTTGTAGCTGCGGAAATAGGGGTCCATGGCCATGTAGTCGAGCGTGTCGTGCATGAAGCCCATGTCCCACTTGAACACGAAGCCGAGCCCCCCGACCTCGGGCGGGCGGGAGACCAGCGGGAAGGCTGTGGATTCCTCGGCGATGGTGATTGCGCCGGGGAAGGAGCTGAGCACGGCGGAGTTCATCTTGCGCAGGAAGTCCACCGCGCCGAGGTTGATGTTGCCGCCGTCCTTGTTGGGCGTCCACTCGCCCTGCCTGCGGCCGTAGTCGAGGTAGAGCATGGAGCTGACGGCGTCCACGCGGATGCCGTCCACGTGGTATTTGTCGAAGAAGAACATGGCCGAGGAGGTGAGGAAGCTCTGCACCTGGGGGCGGGAGTAGTCGAATATCATGGTGCCCCAGTCCGGGTGCTCGGCCATGCGGAGCTCGTCGCCCTCAAAGCAGGGCGCGCCGTCGAACATGCGCAGGCCGTGCTCGTCGCGCGGGAAGTGCGCGGGCACCCAGTCGATGATGACGCCGATGCCCTCGCTGTGGAGCTTGTCCACGAAGTACATGAAGTCCTGCGGCGTGCCGTAGCGGCTCGTGGGCGCGAAAAAGCCCGTGACCTGATAGCCCCAGGAGCCGTCGTAGGGGTACTCCGTGATGGGCAGCAGCTCAACGTGGGTGTAGTTCATCTGCTTGCAGTAGTCGGCCAGCTCGTCGGCCACGCTGCGGTAGTTGGGGAAGACCTCGTCCTCCCGCTTGCGCCAGGAGCCTATGTGCACCTCGTATATGGACATGGGGGAGTGTATCGCATCCCGGCCGCTGCGGGCGGACATGTAGCCGCCGTCGGTCCAGCCGTAGCCCTCGATATCCCAGACCTTGGAGCCGGTCGCGGGCCCGGTCTCGGCGTGGAAGGCGAAGGGGTCGGCCTTGAGGACGGTGTTCCCGTCCGCGCCGACGATGCGGTATTTATAGATGTCGCCGTTTTTTACGTTGGGCAGGAAGGCGCACCAGACGCCGTCCTCGCGCCGGTACATGGGCGAGGCATAGCCGTCCCAGCCGTTGAAGTCGCCTACGACCGAGACTTCCCTCGCGTGCGGGGCCCAGACCACAAAGCGGTGGAGCCCGCAGTCGGGTATGTACCTACATCCAAATGCGTGATAGGCCCGCTGGGCGTTGCCAGTGTTGTACAGATAGATGTCGTCATTGGAAACATATTTCTCTATAAGTTCTCTCTGTTCCATATATCCGCCTCCTGTGTTACTACCATGCCGGAAGCCCTCGGCTCCGGACCCGTCTCTGACCTATTATACAATTTTTGCTTCGCGAATAAAAGCATTTTTTCTCATATGGCGTTTTGACAATCGGATAAGGCTATTATATACTGTTATCAGTGCGTTTTTTGTGGGGTTTTGGCTATGATATACGTTGTCGAGGACGATAAGAGCATAAGGGAGCTGGTGGCGTACGCGCTCGGCTCGGCGGGGTACGAGACGGAGAGCTTCACCTCCTCGGGCGAGTTTTTCGCGGCGCTGGACGCCGGGCGGGCCCGGCTGGTGCTGCTGGACATCATGCTTCCGGGCGAGGACGGGCTGGCGATACTGCGCCGGCTGCGCGAGTCGCCGGAGACGGCGGGCATCCCTGTCATGATAATGTCGGCGCTCGGCACGGAGCTCGACAAGGTCCGCGGCCTTGACCTCGGCGCGGACGACTACATCGCCAAGCCCTTCGGCATAATGGAATTTCTGGCCCGGGTCCGGGCGCTGCTGCGCCGGGGCGAACCCAGGGAGCAGCTGGCCGTGCGCGGCGTGGTGCTCTATCCGGCGGGCCGCCGGGTGGAGGCCGCCGGTACGGAGGTGCAGCTCACGGCCAAGGAATTCGACCTGCTTGAATACCTGATGCGCCGCGCCGGCACGGTGGTCAGGCGAGAGGAGCTGCTGGAGGCCGTCTGGGGCTATTCCGGCGGCGAGGAGACCCGCACGGTGGACGTGCACATCCGCTCTCTGCGCCTCAAACTGGGCGAGAGCGGGGCGATGATACGCACGGTGCGCGGCGTGGGCTACATGGCGGAGGCGTGACATGGAAAAGAAACTCTCATCCATCTCTGAAAACATGCGCCGGAACTTCACGGCCAACGTCTCGCACGAGCTGAAAACGCCTATAACCTCCATCTCCGGCTACGCGGAGATGATGATGACGGGCCTCGCTCCAAGCGAGGACCTTCCTCTTTTGGCGGAGAAGATCTACACGGAGGCCCAGCGCCTGATCGCGCTCATCGACGACATCATTAACCTCTCGCGCCTGGACGAGGGCGCGGTGGAGGCCCCGGCGGAGCGGGTGGAGCTGCTCTCGGCGGCGAGGCACTGCGCGGAGCGGCTGATGGACAAGGCCGCGGCGTGCAGCGTCGCGGTGGAGGTCGAGGGCACGGAGGAGACGGTCACGGGCTACGAGCAGCTCATAGACGAGATGATAACCAACCTCTGCGACAACGCGATAAAATACAACCGCCCCGGCGGCCACGTGCGCGTGACCGTGGGACGGCAGGACGAGGCCCCCTTCATCCGGGTGGAGGACAACGGCATAGGCATAGCCCCGGAGCACCTCGACCGGGTGTTCGAGCGGTTTTACCGCGTGGACAAGAGCCGCTCCAAGGAGACGGGCGGCACGGGACTCGGCCTCTCAATCGTTAAACACGCCGCGGCCTGGCACCACGCCTCGCTCAAGGCGGAAAGCGAGCCCGAAAAGGGCACGCGGATAACCATAATTTTCGACGGAAAGGGCGGAGAATAACGTGGGAAAGAAAATACCGTTTGTGACCAAAGAGCAGCTTCTGGAGCTGGACAAGCGGTTCCCGACGCCGTACCATCTCTACGACGAGCGCGGGATCAGGCGCAATGCGAAACTCGTACGTGAGGCATTTGCGTGGAACAAGGGCTTCAAGGAGTATTTCGCGGTCAAGGCCACGCCCAATCCGACCATCATGGACATCCTGCATGAGGAAGGCTGCGGCATGGACTGCTCCTCGCTGACGGAGCTGATGCTCTGCGAGCGCCAGGGCATAACCGGGCCGGAGATCATGTTCTCCTCGAACGACACGCCGGCGGAGGACTTTGCCCTCGCGGACAAGCTCGGCGCCACCATCAACCTCGACGACATCACGCACATCGACTTTCTGGAGCGCACGATAGGCCACATCCCGGAGGTCATCAGCTGCCGCTTCAACCCCGGCGGGTACTTTGAGATCTCGAACACTATCATGGACTCCCCGGGCGACGCGAAGTACGGCATGACGAAGCCGCAGATGTTCCAGGCCTACCGCATCCTGATGGAGAAGGGCGCGAAGGAGTTCGGCATCCACGCCTTCCTGGCCTCGAACACGACGACGGACGACTACTATCCGACGCTGGCGATGCAGCTCTTCCGCCTCGCCGTGGAGCTGCACGAGGAGACGGGCGCGCACATCGGTTTCATCAACCTCTCCGGCGGCGTGGGCATCCCCTACCGTCCGGACGGGCATCACCCGGACATCATGGCGATAGGCGAGGGCGTGCGCCGCGTGTACGAGCAGATACTGGTCCCGGCGGGCATGGGCGACGTGAAGATCTTCACGGAGATGGGCCGCTTCATGCTGGGGCCCTACGGCTGCCTGGTGACGAAGTGCCTGCACCAGAAGCACATCCACAAGGAGTATATCGGCGTGGACGCCTGCGCCTGCAACCTGATGCGTCCGGCGATGTACGGGGCGTACCACCACATCACGGTGGCGGGCAAGGAGGACGCGCCCTGCGACCACCTGTACGACGTGACGGGCGGCCTGTGCGAGAACAACGACAAGTTTGCGATAGACCGCTGGCTGCCGGCGATCTGCCCGGGCGACTTCCTGATAATCCACGACACGGGCGCGCACGGCCACGCGATGGGCTACAACTACAACGGTAAGCTCCGCAGCGCCGAGGTGCTGCTGTGCGAGGACGGCACGGCCAAGCTCATAAGACGCGCCGAGACCCCCGAGGACTACTTCGCAACGCTGAATTTCTAAAATAGT
>UMHQ01003069.1_pt1 | contig 67812 bp, 55 predicted proteins | sample 1965531 | NCBI WGS metagenome assembly UMHQ01 (sample SAMEA4836098, study PRJEB28245) | human gut metagenome | biome: gut microbiome; material: fecal sample | place: Denmark | collected 2008 | reverse complement strand
AATCTCTTGTAAAAAACAAAACGAACTCAAGATTTTCTCTCGGGTTCGTTTTATTCTTGTTTGGTGCGGACAACAGGACTTGAACCTGCACAGCCTTGCGACCATAAGAACCTGAATCTTACGCGTCTGCCAATTCCGCCATGTCCGCACAACGGATAAAATAATATCTTAAAAACCGCATAAAGTCAAGTATTTGAAACCATTTATGTTTAAGCGGCGAGAAGAGCGCGCGCGATGCGGGTTACGTCGGTGTTGTCGATTTTCTCGGGAATAATCGCTTTCAGCTCGTCCTGAGACAATCCTTTCACGAAAATGAAGTATTTCACGTTGGTGTCCGTATGCGTTTTTGTGGTATAAAGGCTGTTTTTGATATCGTCCTTGGTTTCGCCGTCCTTGTATTTCAGCCCGCCCGTTTCGTGGTCGGCGGTGACGATAATCGCGCTGTCGAGGTCTTTTAGCCTGTCGTATGCGATTTTAATGGAGTTGTCGAAGCTTTTAAGGTACTTTGTCATCGGGATAATATCGTTTTTGTGGCTTTTCTTGTCGATATGCGCGCCCTCGATCATCAGAAAATATCCGCCCGGGAAGCGGTCTTCCATAAATTCCAGCGCGAACTCGGTGCACATTTCGAGCGTAGGCGTATCGGCGGTGCCGTCTTCCGACGGAAGCGACGAAAACGGCATAATCAATTTATTGCTCAAAACGCTTCCGACGACGTCGTTGAAGCTTGTCGCGAACGTAAAGCCCTTGCTTTCAAACTGCGATTTATATTTCGTGTATTCGTCTTTTCCCGCGCCGAGATACAAGTCCACGACGTCGTTAATCTGCCCTTTAATTATTTCGGAAGTGTCGCCCCTGTTGTTTGCGTGCGACGAAAACGACGCCGGCGTCGCGCCGTAAAGATTGTCCGTTGTCACGATACCCACGCCGAGCCCTTTTTCCTTGGCGTACTCTGCGACGCTTTTGACGTTATTTCCGCCGTGGCGTGCGACTTCGCCGTTATTAAATTTTTGTCCGGTTGCAAGCGCGCTCCCGGCTGCCGCACTGTCCGTGGGAATCCCGACGTTGTTTGAAAACGTCGTTACGAACCCGTCCGCCCCGAGCGAGCGCATGAACGCCCTTTCGCCGTAATACGTTTCCGTCGTTTTAATATGGTTTTCGCCCATACCGTCGCCGATGAACAACACGGTTTTGCTTGCGAGCCCGGTAAGGTCTGAAAAATCGGTTTTGTAAAGGTTTTTCGTGCGGTTGAGCGCAACGCCCATAAAGGCAAGCGACACCGACAGTATTGCGACGAGCGCCGCCGACACAACCCACAACAGAATTTTACTTGTCCTGACTTTTGTTTTTTTCATAATTTATTATCCCCTTAAAAATTAAAACGTTTTTTGAAGCGACGAAAGGATGTTTTCGGACGTTTTCGCGACTTCTTTAAGCGCGCCTTCTTCAAACGGAGATTTCAGCCCCGCAAGGCGAACAAGATCGGTGAAGACGTACGAGCCGCCGCGCGTCGCATGTGCAAGATACGCTTTGAACGCCTTGTCGTAATCTTTTTGCGATTCTTCCAGAAACTCGATCGCGACGGTCTGAGCAAGGCAGTAATCGATGTAATAAAACGGGCTTTCAAAAATGTGATTCTGGTATTGCCATCTTGTACCTTTTGAAAGATACGGCACGTCGTCGGCGTCCATCCACGGGCGGAATTCTTTTTCAAGTTTCAGCCAGACGTCGTTGCGTGCCTTAGGCGTCATATCGGGATTTTCGTATACGATATGTTGGAAGTAATCCACTATCGTTCCGTACGGAATGAAGGTTAAAGCGTCGAAAAGGTGCTTATAACGGTACTTATTTGCATCTTTGCCGAAAAACATATCCGTATATTTCCAGGCGAAAAACTCCATTGACATGCTGTGTGTTTCCGCCGTTTCCATTGCGCCGAGGCCAAGTTCGTACGGCACGACGGGTTCCGACATATAATACGCAAAAGCGTGTCCGGCCTCGTGCGTTACGACGTCGACGTCGGCGGTCGTTCCGTTGAAGTTTGCGAAGATGAACGGCTGGTGATACTTATCGAAACTCGTCATATATCCGCCCGTCCATTTGCCTTCGCGCGTGAACACGTCGAACGCGTCGGTATCCATCATCATATCCATAAACGCGCCGGTTTCGGGGCTCATATCCTTGTACATTTCCTGCCCTGCTTTCAGAATACCGCGCTCGTCGAGAGCGGGTTTCGGATCTTCCTGAAAATACGTGTCGTTGTCGTATAAACGCATGTGGTCGATGCCGAGTTTTTCCGCAACCTGCTTTTTCAGACGCGTCACGACGGGCACGATATCCTTTAAGACGTTTTCACGGAAAACCTTTACCATTTTTTCGTCATAGCAAAGCCTGCCCATGTTGTAGTAGCCCAACTCGACGTAGTTTTTGTATCCCATTTTCTTTGCCATAAGGTCGCGGTTTTTGACCATTCTGTCAAAGACGTCGTCCAGAAAATCGCTGTGTTTTTCCAGCGTTTTTCCAAGCGCGACGTACGCTTCTTTTCTGGTTGCGCGGTCGCTGTCCTGTGCGAATTTGCGAAGTTCGCCAAGCGTAATATCCTTGCCGCGGAAATTATAAGTGCATTCCGACACGAACTTTGAGTATTCCGTAACAAGCGCGTTGTCTTTTTGCATTTCGGGAACGATCGCGTCGCTCACCGCTTTTTTCTGCAACTCGAATTGTTTAATGATGACGGGATTTATTTTTGTTTTGAGTTCGTCCAAGAACTTACTTCTTAAAATCGCGTCGGCGTATTTCAGGTAACTCACCTGCACCACGGGCATTTTCTCGTCGTAATAGTCCTTTTCGGCGCTGTAAAACTCGTCCTTGGTATTAAGCGTGAAACGGGCGTTCGCAAGCGACGACTCCGTATAAAAATCGCGCAAAGCGTCGTTCACGAGTTCTCTTGCATCCAGCACGTCGTCGACGGACTTCGCCGCGTTGATTTTTTCAACCGCTTTATCAATGACGCCGCATACCTTTTCGGCGTCCGCTCTTTCATAAGGAATTTCCGAAACTTTCATTCTTTGCATAAATACTCCTTTGCGCGAAAACGCGCGCTACCGTTAAATTGTAGCACGCGCCTTTGAAAATTTCAATAATAAACGCCGTTTATTTATTAAAACGTAACGGTTACTTCATATTCGAACGTCTTTCCCGCGGGGAGAGTGTTGATAAGGAATTTGTTTTTCAGTTCCCTGTCGCAATCGACGGTGTCGGGAAGTCCCCACCACGCTTCGATGCAGGCGTATTTGCCCATTTTGTTGTTGGACCATATCGCAAGCACGGGAACGTTGCCGATGTCGAACGTGATTTTCTTGCCGTCGCGGCGCAGAAGGGTTACTTTTTTCGCGTTGTTTTTCGTGACGACCGCATCGTGGATAAAGGTCGATTTCACCAGGGGGATTTTGTTGGTAAACTCCGACTTTTTCTCGCCCTTGACAAGGTGCAGATCGTCGTCGAATTCATATTCTTCGATGGGTTTATCGGTGTCGATAATCGCAAAGTTGCCGGATACGTCGCAGGTATCGTCGGTTTCGTCGCCGACAAGCGCCCATCCGAAGTGCGTGCCGAGCCCGAAAGGCATATCGACGTCGCCGGTGTTTACGACGGTGTACGTGATTTTCATACTGTTTCCGACAAGCGCGTATTTCACCTTGAAATCGAAATCGAACGGATATTGTTTTTTGGTTTCTTCCGTCGATTTAAAGTCCATGACGAGCGTGTCGCCGGTGTTACATTCCGCCGTGAAGACGTTGTAGCGGGCAAGTCCGTGATTTTTCATTTCGTAGCGTTTTCCGTCGACGGTATACCAGCCGTCTTTAAGGCGCGCGACGAAGGGGAAGATGACGATGTCTTTCGATTTCCACGATTTCTCGCTGCCCTGCCAGAGATATTCCTCGCCGCGATATTTCACACTGTCGAGAAGGCTGCCGTTTTCGTTGACCGTTACGTCCAGAATGCCGTTTGTGATGTTTTGCATAATTTTACCTCTTATCTTTTTTATTTTCAAAAATTGAAATTTGCCGTGTTGTAAATGGTCGCGACCGACGTTTCTTCCGATTTTTTCCTGCCGCGCTCGCTTTCGATTGTCCATGATATGAACGGCGGATATTTCGCGCGTTTTTTCTTGCTGCGCGGAATCCCCAGAATATTGCAAAGCAGAAAATCTGGTTTGAAATCGAGTTTCGGCGTCTTCGGCTTAAAGCACGAGAGCGCGATCGTATATCCCTTATCCTTAAAATACTTTGCCGCTTTTTCATTGAAGCCTATGTACATATATTTGCCGTTATAGGACTTTAACTCATCAATCAGTGCGTCACAAAGTGCGATTTCGTTGTTTCGGCACTTCAACTCAATCAATATCGGAGTGCGCCCGTCAACCGCCGCAAGTACGTCTTTCAGCGTCGGAATCGTGTGCGAAGTGTTTTTGAGTTTAAGCGCGGTCAGCTGACTTTCCGTCATTTCTTCGACAATGCCGCTTACGCCGCACATACGCTTTAACGTGTGGTCGTGAAACACGACGAGTTTGTTGTCTTTTGTCAGATGCACGTCGATTTCAAGCCCCAGCCCTTTGTCCGCCGCAATGCGGATTGCAGTGAGCGAGTTTTCGGGCAAAGTCTTGTCGAAACAGCCGCGATGGGCGTAGTCTTTCACGCCGCCGAGAATGTCAAGAACGTTTTCCATATTATTATTCAAAAATCCTTTTTATAATGTTTTTCGCTTGTTCGTATAAATCTTTTCGGGTGCCGTCGTTTATCGCGACGTAGTCCGCCCGCTTTATTCTTTCGTCGTCCGTGGCTTGATTTTTAATTATGTTTTTCGCAAGGTTTTTTGATATGTTCCTTGTCGAAACGATGCGGTTTATTCTCGCGTCTTCACCGGCGGTCACGACGATTACTCTGTCAAACAAATCCGTCATTCCGCTTTCAAACAAAAGCGGCACTTCAATGACGGCGTCGCCCGTGATTTCTTCGATTTTCCGCCGTATTTCGGGGTGCGCGAGTGCGTTGAGCGTTTTGCGTTTCTTCTCGTTTGAAAACACTTCTTCGCGAAGAGCAGCCTTATCGACTTTTCCGTCTTTTACGGCAAGCGGAAAAGTCTCCGAAAGTTTTTCGATATATCTTTTGTCGCGCAAAAGTTCCGCATTGATTTCGTCGGCAGAATACGTCCTTATCCCAAGTTCTTTCACGGCGCGCATAAATTCGCTTTTGCCCGCGCCTATGCCGCCCGTTACCGCAACTTTCATATTACGCCTCGTACCAGCTTTTGCCGCTTGCGACGCCGACCGTAAGGGGGACGCTGAGTTTTACCGCGGTTTCCATGCTTTCTCTCAGAATTTTTTCAACCTTGTCCTTTTCGTTTTCGTCGGCTTCCGCGATAAGTTCGTCGTGAACTTGCAAAAGAAGTTTCGCACTTGTTCCTTCAAGGTTTTTCGCCGTTTTCAGCATTGCGATTTTTATAATGTCGGCGGCGGTACCTTGCAGCGGGAAGTTCATTGCGGCGCGCTTGCCGAACTCTCTCACGGCATAGTTACTTGACGAAAGTTCCGGCATAAGACGTATGCGGTTGAAAAGTGTTCTTACAAAGCCGTGCTCTTTCGCGAATTCGACCTGCCCGTCCATAAACTCTTTGACCTTCGGATAAGTCCTGAAATACCGTTCGATATACTTTTTCGCGTCGGCAACCCTGATCGACAGGTTTTGCGCGAGTCCGAAGTCGCTTATTCCGTAAATTATTCCGAAGTTGACCGCTTTTGCGTTGCGGCGCATTTCGTCCGTTACGTTGGCAATATCGACGCCGTAAATCTCCGCAGCGGTCGAGGCGTGAATATCGCGGCTTTCGTTGTACGCCCGTATGAGGTTTTCGTCGCCGCTCATGTGCGCCATAAGACGAAGTTCGATTTGCGAATAGTCGGCGGAAATCAGCACTTTGCCCTTTTCCGCGACGAACGCACGGCGGATTTCCTTGCCCTCGACAGTGCGAGTCGGGATATTTTGAAGGTTCGGCTCGGTCGAAGACAGCCTGCCCGTATTCGTCAGAGTCTGCTTGTATTCGGTATGCACGCGCCCGTCGGACGACACCGCCTTTTCAAGCCCCAGCACGTACGTCGACAACAGCTTGGAAATCTGACGGTATCTTAAAATAAGCGGGATAATCGGATGTTCTTCGTAAAGTTTTTCAAGTACGTCCACGTTGACGGAAAGCCCCGTCTTGTTCTTTTTGGACGGTTTCAGCCCGAGCTTGTCAAACAATATCACCGTGAGTTGTTTCGGCGAATTTATATTGAAAGTTTCACCGGCGTACGAATAAATCTTTGCGGTGAGCGTTTCGATTTCGTCCTCGTATTTTTTCCGAAGTTCTTCCAGAACCGCGACATCGACTTTCACGCCCGCACATTCCATATCGAACAAAACCCGTTCAAGCGGCAGTTCGATATCGTGATACAGCGACGAAAGATCCTTGCTTTCAAGTTCCTTTTCAAGGTAGTCGCAGATTGCGAAAAACGCCGTAACCGAGTCTGCCGAAACGTTTGCGGCGGCGGCAAGAGTAACGATATCCTTAAAACTTCTTCCGCCGAAAACAAGATAAGCAAGAAGTCCGATATCCTTTGGGGTTGCCGACGTTTCGACGCCGGCGTCCTTGAAAAGATGCAAAAGTTTTTTCAGGTCGGAAACGACGCACTCGCTTGTCAGATGCGGCGCGATTTCTTTCAGTACGTCGTCCATCGTCATACCGCCGAAAAGGTCGTAGTTTTGTTTAATCACATAAAGTCTGTCGGCAGAAAACGCAACGTCGACGTCCGCCCCTGCGTTAAGCGCAAACGGCTTTCCTTTGTTGTCGTCAAACAACTTCTTCAAATCGTCGATATTGTCAATTTCAACTGTTGTATATTTGATTTTGACCTGTGAAGTGTAGTTTCCGTCGGGTTTTACTTCTTCGCCAGTAAACGCGAAACGCTTTGTAAGCGACGTGAATTCCAGCGCGATAAGCGCGTTTTTCGCACTTTTTGAAAGCGGATACGAAAACGTAATATCCGACATTCCGATATTTATCGGCACGGCGGTATTTATTGTCGCAAGCGTGTAAGAAAGCCGCGCCATATCCTTTCCGTCCCTGATTTTTTCACCGAGTTTCCCTTTGATTTCGTCGGCGTTAGCAAGGACGTTTTCCATTGTGCCGTAGGTTTTGAGAAGTTCCATCGCGGTCTTTTCGCCGATGCCCGGAATCCCGGGGATATTGTCGGACGCGTCGCCGCGAAGAGCCTTGTAGTCGATAATCGCCGACGGCGTTTCGAAGCCGTCTTCAAAAAGCCTTTCCTTGTCGTATCTCACGACTTCGGTGATTCCCCTTTTCGTGAAAAGCACGTTGGTGGTGTCGTCGATAAGTTGCAGGCTGTCGCGGTCGCCCGTGACGATATCCGTAGGACACGAAAACCTTTTTGCAAGCGTGCCGATAATATCGTCCGCCTCGTACCCTTCAAGTTCCACGATTTTTATCCCAAGGTCGCCGATAAGTTTTTTAAGGACGGGCACTTGTTTCACAAGTTCTTCGGGCATAGGTTTTCTGGTCGCCTTGTAGCCCGCATACATATTATGCCTGAACGTCGGCGCTTTCAGGTCAAACGCAGCCGCGATATGCGTCGGTTTTTCTTCCTTGATAAGCCGCGCGAGCATGGACACGAATCCGAAGATCGCGCCCGTGGGGTTTCCTTTGCTGTCGGTAAGACCGGGGAGCGCGTAATACGCGCGGTGCAAAAGGCTGTTGCTGTCGAGAAGTAAAAGTTTTTCCATTATTAATTAAGGCGTTTTGGCGAGTGATAGCACTTATAAAACGCTATGAATATTTCCTTTAATTCGTTTTTGATACCCCTGTCGTTTTTGATGACCTCGTCTATGCCGCCTTTAATGCCCTTTGCGGCTTTTTTCGCAGCGGAGAAAACGACGTCGTAAAACTCGTCGATATCGTAAAAGCGGAAGCGGTCGACGTTGAAATACACGGCGAAAACTTCCAGAAAGTTCTCAAACACCTGCAAGTCCGAAGACTTCGACGACAGTTTAAGTATATCTCGCAGCGTGTCGATGACGTCCTCGATATTCGCGTCCTGCGACTTATGCACTTTAAGTTTCGCAAGGGTGACGATTTCTTCGATGGCTTTTCTGTCGATGCCGTGCATGAAGTCGGAAAACGCCTGATCGTCGACGGCGCGCACGCAGAATCTGAAACTCGGCAAGCCCAGAATTGTCCGCTTTGCCTCGTAATAGCCCATTTCCTTGAATCTGTCGATATTTTCTTTCGTGAAGTTTACGGCGTAATCGAGCTTTTCGCTGGGGGTAAACACCAGAAGTTTCGCGCCCTTTAAGTCGACGTCGCGGTACGCGCGGTATTTTTTGATATTCGTGCGGATTGCGACGATTTCGTCGTAGCCTTTGTCGACCAGCATTTTCACGGGCATATTGTCGTAAACGCCGCCGTCGATGAACCACTTGTTTTCATTGCCTTCGATTTTTTGCCATTTGAACGCGGGGTACGCCGACGACGCCATTACGTAATCGTAAATCTGCCCTTTGGGGATATCTTCTTTCATCATGTAATGCGGCGCGAAATCGGGGACGGAATAGGTCACAAGTCCGAAGTCTTTATTACTTTTTCTGATTGCCTTTTCGTCGATATATTGTTTCAGAAAGGCGCGCATTTTGTCCGCCGTCGTATCGACGAACACGCCAAGGTTTCTTAAAAGTTTTCCGACGTTGCCGATAAGCTGCGCGTTGAATTGTCCCTGCGTCAGTTCCTTTATCGACAGTTCGTCCATATCAAGGACGTTCTGCATATTGATATTGTCCCAAAGTTCCAGGGTTTTTTCCCAGTCGCCGGCGCAGAACATAGCAGCGTTGATCGCGCCGATACTCGTGCCGACGTAGCCGTCAAAATCGGCAAGCCCCATTTCGCGCAGAGCCGTCATAACGCCGATGTGATACGCGCCTTTTACGCCGCCGCCTTCCAGTGCAAGACCTTTCATAAAACACCTCTGATAGTTCTTATACACATTATTATAACTATCATAAAGCGCGCTTGTCAAGAACGAAAAAGAAAACCGCCGTAAATACGGCGGTTGCAAAGTTTAATCGTTGTTTATTCTCCTCGAAGCAGTTTGTACAACTCCTGCGAGTGAACGAGATTTGAATTGTGTTTTACGGGCGTTTTGCTTTCGTCGGTGTATCCGTAAAACGTCACGGGTTTCAAATTACCCACAATAATTGCCGCGCCGGGACTGATTTCCGCAACAAGTTCGTTGAGCTTGATTTCTACGTGGTCGAATCCGTTTTCTTCAAGCGCGCCCGTTACGGTTACGCGGTTTTCGTGATTAAGTCCGCTGAACAGCATTCCGCAGTGCATATATCTTACGCCGGAATCTTTGACAAACAGGTGCTCGTAGCGTTTCCCCTGTAAGCCTTTTTGGATAACTTCTTTCAGAATATTGTCGATTGCGTCGTTGTTGGTAATCCCGCCGACAAGGTCAAGGTCGACGTCCTGTTTCCAGTTGTAAATTCTCAGTATTCCCTGAATGTCGAGATTGCAGGTATGCTCTTCGTTGTCGTCGCCGCTTGAAAATCCGACGGACGGGGATGCCGCCTGACCGTATACGCAGTTTTTCATCACGACTCTTTGGTTCTTGTAAGTGCACCAGGAGAAGCAGGTGAATTTGCTGCTGTTGCTCATAATCGTGCCTTCGATAAGCGTTTCGGCAAAATCGCCTTTATTTATCGCCTCTTCCTCGTTGTCGTAGCTGCCGACGCGCATGCAGTACATTGCGTTTTCGATGACGCAGTATTGCACGTGCACGTTGCCCTTCGTTTCGACGCCGATACCGACGAAGTCTTTGTTTGCGAAGGTGTTGTTTTTCGGAAGTTCGGACGACTTAATCTTCACGTTCCTTAAAAGTACGCGCGGCGCGTCTTTTCCCTGGGGACCATCCATCACGAGTATGTTCGAGCCCATGATGTTCGGCTTGGCGGTCGGATCGTCGTAGTCGCGGTGTTTCCAGTCAATCGTATGCCCGTTGCCGTAAAGACTTGTCGAAAGTCTGAGCGGCGCGTTGCACCATGTCCTGGTTTCTTCGCCCTTTTCGCCCGAAATGCTACTTGTGTCGGCTTCGGTATATCTGATGGAGCGAATGGTAATATCGTTTCTCAGGAACACTTCGTACTTCTTTCCGTCGATTTCTTCGTTGACGGCTTTCGTGAGTTCATCGGCGGTTTCGACGTTGACGCCGTACATCACGGTGAAGTTATATTCCCTTTTGATGCTGTCGCCGGCATACGGGCTGTCCTTTGCCTCGGCAGTGACTTTCACGTTTTTGCGCACGCCTTTTTCAAATTCCGAAAAAGTGATCATGCCGTTTTCGTCAATCGTCGCGATATCGCCGTCGCTTACTACCTTCCATTTGAAACGACTCAGGTTTTCACTGCCCGTAAGGTCTTCGGGCGCAACGACTTTGATTTGTCTGACCGGCACAAGCCGACCTGTCATTTCTTCGCCCGAATATTCAAAATACATGTTGCCGTAAATGCACTCGTCCGCGATACCTTGCGGGGCGTCTTTTTCCAGCATAAAGTATATGACGGGTTTTCTCACGCGAAGATCGATTGAAATTCTTTCTTCACCAAATTCTGCGGTAAACATGACTTCACCGCTTGAAATCGCAGTGATTAACCCCGTTTTTTCGTCGATTGTCGCAACGTCGGTGTTTGACGAATAATAACGCGCGCCGCTTGCTTTTTCGCCGCTTGCGGCAAATATCGCGTTGAGTTTATACGGGACTTTCCCGACGATAACGGTGCTGTTTTCAATAACGTCGGCGTTTTCAAAAACAATCGAATTTTCGCTTTCGACCTTGCGTAACATCATCGTTTTTCCGCCCTTTTCAAGGACGGCGTAACCCGTTTTTCCGCTGAACACGATTGCGCCGGATTCAAGCGTCGCGTTTTGAGATTTAACGAGCGTGCTTCCTTCCGCGCCTATCGACGAAAGCGAAACGCTGTCGGTATGAACGTATTTCAAAGCCGTCGGGAACACTCCGCCGCGCACCGTAATCTGAACCGTGCGGACGATTTCGGGCGCAACGCGCTTCTCGCTTCCCGACACGAAATCTTTGGATTTAAGTTTCATAGTGACAGTTGCCGTTCCCGCGCCCTGCGGCACGACAACGCCGTTTGCGTCAACCGAAAGAACGTGTTTGTCGCTCGACTCCCAAGTGACGTATTCAAGATCCACGTCGATGGGATGCGCGCACGCTTCAAGGCGGATTATTTCGTCCGTCGTGATGTCGATGCCCGGCGTTTCGCCGAGTTTCACGTCTTTATAAACTATGTAAGCCGACCTTGCGACGTCGCTTTTAATTTCAAAGCGGCACCTGTCGGTTTTGCCGCCGTCGTCGGTTTTTGCGACAATGTCGAACGTGCCCGTCCAGTTTATGGTAACGTTGCCGTTATCGTCGACGGTTGCAATATCGCCTTCGTACTCGGGATCGTACGATACCGAGTTTTCAATGCTCCAATGGACTTTTTTATTCGTTGCTTTTTTGGGAAGGACCAGCGCGGCAAGCTGATATTGCATGCCGGGGCGGTCAAAATACAGCGAAACGTTGTCAACGTCCTGATAAAAATCGGGGTCAACGATTGCAATGCTCGCAACCGTAATGTCGGGCGTGATCAGAACCACGTTTGTAACAAGAACAACAGCCGCAACGATTGCCATAGGAATTATCAGTAATAATCCTATCAGTACTTTTTTCATCGGCGTCTCCTACTTTTTTTCAGCGGCAAAGAACCTTTCGTCTGCCGCAAGGAATATACGAAACGTACAATAATTTCGTTTTGTCATTATAATTATTGATAAAGTTTATTATAGCGTTTGTTAAGTTTTACGAAAAGAAGCACAATCCCCAGTGCCGCCGCAACGCCCGACACGATGAGCAAAAGCCCCATAATCGACTTTGCGCCGTGTTTGATGGGTATTCCCGCAAACGTGGGCAGGAACCCGCCGATCATCGTAAACAAACCGTACAACACCGCAAACACAAGCCCGAGAGCAAGCGCGATGGCAACGTTTTTGTTTGCCGAGACAAGCTCGCCGTCGCCCATGAAGTTGAACGTGGGCGATTTGGTATCGAACCACATGCAAAGACTTGTCAGCGCAATGTTTGAAAACTCCGCGATAAAGAATATCATAACCGCGTCGACTGGCGATACGAACTTCGCGCCGCTTACGGCGATGCAGCAAAGGATAATCGAAAGCGTTGCTACGCCCGAATACAAAAGGAATTTTGCAAGCACCTGCTTCCAGTACGGCAACGGAATAATCTTCGTATGATAAAAACATCCGCCTTCCCTGCTTATCGCCGTTGACGAGAACGACACGATGACCGTTACGAAAATCGTAATGACCATAAGCGATATGCCGGGCAGAATGTTGTTGCCGACGCTGTTGCTGCCGACAGAACCCGCCAGCGCATTGCAGTAATATACCATAACGGGTGCTGCCGCCGCCATGACGAGATATTGGAAGCTGTAATTGAAACTTCTTAAAATCCCGTAAAAATCACGGCGCATATACGACAGGAACGGCGGAAGGGGATTGTCTGAGGTGCGTTTCGTGAACGAGGCGCGCTGATTTTCGATGCCGTCCAGAATCGTGCTGAAATACCACTTTTTGACGATGAGCATTGCAATAAGTCCGACGCCCGTCGTAAGCAGCAGGACGTAAATAAGGTTAATATACGGGTGACGTCCCAAAAGCATGTTCGCGTAAAGGTTGAACGGGAACGCGCCTGCCGCAAACTTCCCGATTCTGCCCATGACTTCCGGACTGAACAACGCCATATCCTTTTCAATGTAAAAACCGACAAGCGATTTCAGCAGTTGCATGTACGCGACGAATATGCCCACGACCACAAGGATCGTAACGCACAATACGATGCCGTATTTGTTTTTGATAAGGTTGATTAACTTCATCACGGGGATTGCCACGATGTTCGCCAGGAAGAACGGCAGGAAGCTGCTTAAAAACGTCGTGAGTATCGCCACGGGATAGAAAATCTCAGGCGGCCTTCCGAGTGCGCCCGCCTTTTGCAGAATAACGCCGTAACATATGTAAAACGGCAGAAGAATCCCCATCGTAATCAAAAAGTTGCTGATGAATACGAATATCGACTTTGCAATGAAAATCTGCGTGCCGTTCACGGGGAATCGCAACAATATTTCGTTGTCGCCGCTGTAATAAAGCGCCTTGATGAGCGTTGCGGTGCAAATGAAAAATTGCAGGATTATCGACGCCATCGACACGATGACGATGTAACTGTCGCGAAGTCCTGGACGCGCGACGAACATTTGCGTGAAAAGCAAAATCAAAAATACGATTATTGCATACATCAGGCCGGACATAATAAAATTGAATATCCATTTCCCGACGTTGCCCGCGCCGATACGTGTGCCGTATCCGAAGCGGGATTTCATATCTATTTTCAAAAGCGCACGTATGGTAAACCAATCGTCGCGCACCTTTTTCCGATGCGCGGCAAGCGCTTCCTTGTTGATTTTATCAGACATTCCACGCCCTCCTTTCTTCCTCGGTGGACGAGATTTCAAAGAATCGTTTTTCAAGGGTTTCGCGGTTTGCGGGATCGGACAAGTCGATGACGCAGTGCAAAATGCCGTCGTTGATTATCGCGACTCTGTTGCAGACCTTCGCAACCATATCGAGGTTGTGGCTGCTGAAAAATACCGTGTTGCCCTTGCGGACGTGTTCACGCATATAACTTAAAATTTCCGCGGTGGATTGCGGATCGAGACCCATCATCGGCTCGTCCAAAACCCAGAGTTTCGGCTCGTAAATAAGTGCGGCAATGATACAAATCTTCTGCTTCATGCCGTGGCTGTACGACTTGATCTGACGGTCGACGGCAAAACGAAGTCTGAATAAGTCCAAAAACATGTTGAGCCTTTCTTCGCGGTCGGCTTTCGGCACGCGGTAAAGGTCGGCGACGTAGTTTACGTATTCCCTGCCCGTCAGACGTTCGTAAACGCTGTGGTTGTCGGGGACGTAACCCATGCTCATTTTCGCCTGCATAGGCTCTTTCACGATATCGTATCCGCAAATCGTGATTTTGCCTTCTTCAAACGGAAGTATGCCGGTCAGACATTTTATGGTCGTGGACTTGCCCGCGCCGTTCTTGCCCAGAAATCCGAATACTTCGCCGGGTTTCAGTTCCAGCGACAAATCCTTTACGGAATATACCTCGCTGTTGGCGTACCTTTTTTTAAGGTGGTCGATTTTAAGCATCGGGGGCGCGCCTTCGATGACGGTGTTTTCGTTTGAAAAATCGCCAAGTCTTCCGTGAATTTCCGTGTCGTCGGACGCGCTTACGTCGTCAAGGATTTCGGGTTCGCGCTCGTCAAGAGTTTCAAGTTCTTCCGCTGCGGTGTCTTCCATAATCTGGTCGGGCGTTTCCGCGACTTCATGTTCGTGTTTATTCTTTTTGAATTTCATTTTCATTTTGCACCTTTCTTATTTGTTATATAATGTGCGTAAAGCAACGATATAATCCTTTTCAAAATTATATCGCTTGCATTTTACCATACGCGTTCGGTTTTGACAAACGTTTTCGGTCGTTTATCACATTACAAAAGTATTACAATCAATTAAAAAATACCTTAAAAATTAAAACCCCCGACTGAGCGAGGGTTTTTTGACGATTAAGATTTCAATGACTTTTTACTTCTTGAAAGAGAGCTGTACGCTGAACGAATGCTTCACGACGGGATAGATTTTGTATCTCGGTTTAGTGCATGCAACGGCAGGTACGTCGCCGCCTACGCCGCGTTGTTTTCCGTCAAAAGTGACAGTTAAACGTCCGGTTTTTTGCAATAAATGCCTGTGTGTGGTATTTTCCAACTGTTCGATACTATACTCGTTGACGCTTGCTTCAAAGGGTTTTCCGACATATTTGATTTGCAGCGTCGGCTTGTCTTCGCCGCACACTTCAAGCCATCTCATTTCGGTGTGGTTGCTGCATTCCTGCGGGGTGAGATAGCCGTGTTCGAACTCTTCCACCGCGCCTTCGTACACGCCGAGAATCGCTGCGTCGCCACGGTCGCAATAGTTTTCAAACGGACCTTTTCCGTAAAAACGCATCTTGTCGTAGCCTTCGTTGAGTTCGGTCACGAAGCCGTATCTCGGCAATCCGTAAGCGCGTCCGCGCACCGACATCTGGACGATAACGTTGCCCACGCCGTCAAATTTATAGGTCGTTTTCAGTCCCAGTCTTGTACTTATCCAATGCACTTCGACCTTGATCGAGCCGTTTTGTTCCTTGACCTTAATCCTGCCGACTTTCAGGCGTTTCGTGGCTTTTTTGTAATACCACTTGCCCATAATCGCCCTTACGAACGCGGGGACTTGCGGCAAGTAATCGTTGTCGGTTATCGCGCGCCAGAAGTTGGGTTTTACGGGTTCGTGCAGAAGCGGCGCTTTATCTTTCGTGAAGAAGTTGAGCCCGCCCGTTTTCTTGTCGATTGCGGCGTCGAATTCTTCGGTATAAACGCGCACTTCGTCCTTGTTGTTTTCGTAAACGGGTTTAACGGTCATATCGACTGCTTTGCCCTTTTTCGGATTATACAAAATCTGCTCGTACGCGACAATATGCCCCGCCGGCGCAAAGAACGTATCTTCCGCAAGACTGAGTTCCACCACGATCGAAAGTTCGTTTTCGCGGTTTTTGATATATTTTTTAATATTGATTTCGCCCGTGCTGAGCGGCTTGATTTCGGGCAGGTCAAGCTTGACCTTTTCCACGAATTTGCCTTCTCTCAGAATCCTCATCGACAGCTTGAATCTGTCGTCGAGCGGGGTTATTCTGTGGCGGTTTTTAATAATAAGGTTGTCGCCCTTCGTCGAAAAATCGACAAGTTGATATACCTTTTTCACTTCAAACAGCGCGGGTTGCGGGGTTCTGTCGGGCTGAACGATACCGTTGAAGACAAAGTTGCCGTCGTTGGGTACGTCGCCGAAATCGCCGCCCTGCGTCCATTTGACCGTGCCGTCGTTTTCAACCTTTTTGATGCTCTGATCCGCAAAGTCCCAGATAAACCCGCCTGCGAGTCTGTCGTATCTCAAAAATTCTTTCCAGTAATCGTTGAAGTTTCCGAGACTGTTGTTCATCGCGTGTGCGTATTCGCAAAGTACGAAAGGTTTGTCGCGGTAATCCTTGGGCTTAAAGACCTTGCCTGACGGCGACCACAACGCCACGCAGTGCGTATAAGGTTTTTTGCATTCGCCGATGCGTTTCATTTTTTCCTGACGGATGTACATATCGCTCAGAACGTCGGACGAGCGGAAGTCGGTGTCGGGATTGTAATGAATGGGGCGCGTTTTGTCGATTTCAAGCGCGGCTTCGCGCATTTTTACGAAATTTTGGCCGTAGCCCGCCTCGTTTCCGAGCGACCAGAAGATGACCGAGGGATGGTTTTTGTAAGAGTCTACCATGTTACGCATACGGTAAACGACGTGCCCTTCCCAGCGTTTGTCAGAGCCCGGGATTCTGGACGCAAGACCATGCGTTTCAAGGTTACATTCGCTCATTACGATGATGCCGTATTTGTCGCAAAGTTCGTAAAAGTCGCGACTGTCGGGATAGTGGCTCGTGCGGATTGCCGTGATGTTGTTTTTGCGGCAAAGGATGATGTCGTTTTCATTGAACTCGCGCGAGACGTATCTGCCGTGTTCGGGATCGAATTCGTGACGGTTTACGCCGCGGATTTTCAAAGGTTTGCCGTTAAGCATAATGAACGGGCCGCGGTTTGTTTCGGGATTATAGCCCGTGATTTCCACCGTTCTGAAACCGAACATAAGTTTTCTTCTGTCCGTCATCACGGTGTCTTCGCCGTCTTCGTACAAGATATAATCCACTTCGTAAAGATAAGGATTTTCCATTTCCCAAAGCGTTACGTCGCGGACTTCTTTCAAAAAGTCAACCTTGTAACTTCCGCCGTTTTTGATTTCGGGAATAACGACAATATCCTTAAATACTTCCTGCCTGTCGGCGTCGCGAAGCATCACGACAAGCCTGCCGCCGCTGAAATCGGCGCGTTCGGCGCGCATCGAGATTTCCGCGCGAAAGAACATAACACCGTCTTTATTGGTGAATTCCGAATAGTTAAAGATATCGGAAATGAATTTCTTCGGACGATATACAAGGAAAACGTCGCGGAAAATACCGCTCATTCTCCACATGTCCTGATCTTCAAGGTAACTGCCCGTCGAGAACTGATAAACCGTCACCGCAAGGCGGTTTACGCCGTCTTTTACGAAGTCGGTAATGTCGTATTCCTGATAGTCGAACGAGTCTTCGCTGTACCCGACAAAGTTGCCGTTGACGTAAACTTCGCCCGCGCTTTCGATACCGCCGAAATTGATAAGAACGTTATCGTCGTCATTTTTTTGGCACTCGAAATCAAGGACATATAACCCTGCCGGAGCCTCGTCTTCCTTTACGTGCGGAATCTTGCTTTTGATTTTCGTTTCAAGCGCGTGCGGGTAACGGATATTAAGATATTGCGGCCTGCCGTACCCTTCGATCTGCCAGTTGGACGGCACGGTTATTTCGTCGAAATTCGACACGTCGTAGTCCGCCGCATAGTAGTTTTCGGGGATATCCGCGATTTTTTTCGCGTACTTGAATTTCCATTTGCCGTTAAGCGATACTATTTTTTTGTTGCCTTCGTCGTCGTACGGAAAACCCGCGCCGTTGCGCTTTTCGGCATTCACGTTATAAACGTTTATATCGTTGAACAACTTTTTTTCCATGGTCTTTCTCCTGTAAGTTATATGTCGGCTTATTATTTATTAAGGATTACAATGCGGCCGCAGTTCGGGCATTCAACAAAGTCGCCGTCTTCTTTCAGTTTTCCGATGCAGTCGTTGGGAAGGTTCATTCCGCAGTAGCAACTTCCGTCGCCGGCGTATTCCACGAATGCCGGGAGTTTTCTTGCCGCCCTGCACCGCTTGTACATCAGAATGAATTTGGGATCTATATTTTTCTCAACCGCTTTCAGTTTTTCCATCACGGGGCGACCTTCGTTTTGCAGTTTGAGTTTCAAGCCTTGATAACTTTGCAGCGCGACTTTGTATTGCTCGTTGAGTTGCACCGCCTGACGGGTAAGATTGTCGCTGTTATCTTTCACCTGATCGATACGGGCGGACACTCTTTGCAGTTCCCTCAGCAGTTTGTTGACGTCTTCGGAAAGCCCCGCAAGAACCTTTTCGTAATATTCGATTTCCTGTTCGTCCTGAACGTCGGAGATGGAGTCCGCGATTTCTTTCACTTCGGATTCGTACTTACCGACGTTTGCCGCAAGTTTTTCGGCGTTCAGATTAAGTTCGTCCGCTTCGCTCTGGAATTTTGCCATATTGTCGCCCGCGGTCTTGATTTTTGCGTTCAGAGCGCTTGCCTTTTCTTTTTCGGCACTGTTGTTGAGTTCTCTTTCGATCTTCACAAGTTCCGAATCGATTTTCTGGTATTCGAGCATACTGTCAAATTTCATATATACACCTCGCGGAAATCAGCCGTTAAAGGGATTTCCTTCATAATATTTTACAATTTTAATTGTGTCAAAGTGACACTTTAATATGTCATTAAGAACGTCATTAAAACACATTTCGCTTGCATAATGTCCTACGGACATTAAAGCGTAATTCGTTTCCTTTGCTTCCAGCAGGATATGATGCTTAAACTCGCCGGAAATATACAAATCCGCGCCGACTTCTCTTGCACGGGAGAAACATTCGTCGTCGCCGCCCGCGCCGTTTATCATCGCGACTTTTTTAATCTTCTTGTTTTCGTCGCCGACCGTGAAAATCGTATCGTCGCACAAAAGTTTTTTGACTTTTTCCTTAATTTCCGAAAATTTCATATCGACGTCGCCTTGCGCGCCGAATCCGTTATCGAACAGCGTCGTTACGTTTTTCGCGCCGATTGCTTTCAGCGTTCGTACCGCCATATTGTCGTGGAAACCGTCGATATTCGTGTGGGCGGCGTAAATCGCCGTGCCCGACACGTATGCCGAAGCAATTACGTCGCATTTATAATCTTTCGTCAAAAAACTCTTTCTCGGCGTAAAGATTATCGGGTGATGCGAAATAATAAGGTTGCAGCCGTTGTTTTCGGCTTCTTTAAGCGCGCCGTACGTCGCGTCAACCGTCAGAAGTACGCCCGTGCATTCTTTCTCGTCGTCTCCGACAATAAGCCCGGGGTTATCGTACGGCAACGCCGTGTCAAGCGGCGCGACTCTTTCGATTTCAGCGATTATTTCTTTGATTTTCATATTCTTCGATCTCTCTCGTTTCGGCAAGGATTTTTCTAAGCGATTCGCCTTTCGCGCGGGACGCAAGCATTTTCAGAACCTTTTTACGCATTCCGATAAATTCCGCAAGGTCTTCCGTTTCGTCCTTTCCGAAATAGGTTTCAAACGGCGTGTAGCGCGTATATCCGATTCCTTCCGCGACGATGACGGGATAAAACTTGTTGCCGCTTTTCACGACGCCGTCCTTTTTCACGAAAAAGCCGTTTTCCTGCAAAAAGGCTCTCAGAACGTCGGCGTGCTGATGCGGGACGAGAATATACTTCTCGTATCGCTTGTCCGAGTCGCTTAAAATTTTCACGATTTCGTGCGCGCCCATACCGGCAATAACGATGGTATCGACGTCTTTGTCTTTCACTGGATTAAGCCCGTCGCCGACAAGGCAAATCACGTCGTCTTCCTGCAAAAGTTCCTTTGAAAGCGTCCGCGCCTTCATCAGACATTCCGCGCTGATATCGACGGCGTATGCGGGGTTTTTTGTGATTTGCACGGCGGAATTTGCGATTTTGCCGTGGTCGCAGCCGATGTCCGCAACCTTATCGCCAAGTTCCAGCTCCTTCACGACGGCACTTAATCTTTCGTCAAGCGTCAACATTTTTAGGTATAATCTTTCAGCTTTTTGATGCGGTTCGGGTGGCGCAGTTTTCTTAAAGCCTTCGCTTCGATCTGGCGGATACGTTCACGCGTTACGTTGAACTCTTTTCCGACTTCTTCCAGCGTTCTCGGATGGCTGTCGTCGATGCCGTAACGAAGTCTTAACACCTTTTCTTCGCGCGGGGTAAGCGTGCTTAAAACGCTTATAAGCTGTTCGCGCAGCATATTCGCTTCCGCGACTTCCGCGGGGGCTGCGGCGTTGCTGTCCTCGATAAAATCGCCGAGATGGCTGTCTTCTTCCTCACCGATAGGCGTTTCGAGAGACACGGGATCCTGTGCTATTTTTTGGATTTCGCGCACGCGCTCGGGCGTGGAGCCGATAAACTCCGCAATTTCTTCGGGGCTGGGTTCACGGCCGAGTTTTTGCAAAAGCTGACGCGTCGCGCGCACCTGCTTGTTTATGGTTTCGACCATATGCACGGGGATACGAATCGTCCTTGCCTGGTCGGCGATCGCGCGGGTAATGGATTGTCTTATCCACCACGTCGCGTAGGTCGAGAATTTGAACCCCTTTCTGTAATCGAATTTTTCGACGGCTTTCATAAGCCCGAGGTTGCCTTCCTGAATAAGGTCAAGGAACTGCATACCCCTGCCGACGTAACGCTTTGCAATCGACACGACAAGACGAAGGTTGGCTTCGCTTAATATGCGTTTTGCTTCCTCGTCGCCTTCTTCCATGCGTTTTGCAAGTTCGACCTCGCGTTCGGCGGACAAAAGCGGCACGCGGCCGATGTCTTTCAGATACATTTTGACGGAGTCGTCAAGACTGCCTTCCGCCATAATCTTGTCAAAGTTATCTTCGGTTTCCCCAACCTGAACGACGGCCTCGATTGTCTTAAAGACGTCCTCCATTTCGTCTGCGGTTGCGTCAATCTTTTCAAGCCTTGACATTATTTCTTCCTGAGTTAAAGAGCCTTTCTTTTTGCCTTCTTCAATCAGTTTGTCGGTTTCGGCCTTTAATAAGGCTTCCCTGTTTTCCATTAAGACCTCCTTATGTATGCAAGTTCTTTTACGGTAAAAATATTTATCGCAAGCGAGTTGCGTTTTTTCTTATTTAAGCGATTTCAGCATGTTCTGATAAACCGAAAGGTCGGTGAAAATCCGACGTCTTTCGGACGCGTCGGGGCATGCGTCGAAACTTTGCGAAAGCGTTTTGATGCGGTAGTTGACGTAGTTTAAGTTTAAGAGTTTCACGCTGTCGCGGTAATACTTTATGAGTTTTGTTTCATCGTGGAATTCCTTCACGGAATTCAATACGTTTGCGACTTCCTCGTCCTGCGACAAAGAATACAGCATGTGCGCCTGCGGTTTTTCGCCGGCTTCCGTTTTTTCCTTGACGTAGTCGTACACGAGTTTATGCACTTCGTTGTCGCCGAACACGTCGCGGGATACGACGTCCGCGGGCTTTGCGTATTCTTCGCCCGACGCCATTTTGTTCAGGACGAACCGCGCCGCTTCCAGACTTACCGGCAGTTCGCTCTTTTGGATTTGCGGCTCCGAAAACACGACTTCGGAAATTTCGTTCACAAGTCCGTCGCGCAATATATTCATCGCAACACGGCTTTTATCGTGCACAATTTCAAGGTAAACGTCGCGTCCTGTCGTTTCTGGCAAAGTCTTTATGAAAGCAAGGGCCTCGTTGACGTACTTTGCGCGCCCCGTATTCGTTGACAGATCGTTGTCCTTTTCAATGACGGAAAGCACGAACTCGACGTAAGGAACGGCGTTGTCCAGAAGTTTTTCAAAACCGGCGTGACCGTACTTTTTGACGTAATCGTCGGGGTCCATTCCGTTTTCGGGGATTGACACGACTTTAAGATTCAGACCTTCCTTATTAAGGATTTCAAGGTTTCTGACGGTTGCGTGCTGTCCCGCCGCGTCCCCGTCGTAACACACGCATACGTTTTCTGACAACGTGCGAAGTGCGCGCGCCTGCTCTGGCGTGAACGCCGTACCCATTCCCGCAATGGCGTTGTTGAAGCCATACTTTGCAAGGGAGATGACATCCATATAACCTTCGACGACGATTACTCTGTCGATGGCAACCTTTTGTTTTTCCTTTTTCACAAAGTTCGCGGCGTACAGAACCTTGCCTTTTTCAAAGACTTTCGTGTTGCGGTAATTCACGTACTTCCCGCCCGAAAACTCTTTCGTGACGGCTCGTCCGCTGAATGCGACGACTCTGCCGCGCATATCGAAAATCGGCACGATCATTCTGCCTTGCAGCGCGTCGAAAACCCTTTTTGATTTGTCGCTTTGCCACGCAACGCCGCAGTCGAGCATTTCGGCTTCGGAAAACCCCTGTTCTTTCAGGTACTTTATTACACCGTCGTAACTTGGCGAAAAGCCGAGCCCGAACCTTGTCATAAGGTTTTTATCGACGCCGCGTTTTTCAAGGTACGTCCGCGCGTCTTTCCCCTCGTCGCTCATAAGGGATTTGTAATAAAATTTGGCGGTGAGAGTCAGGATTTCATACAATCTGTCGCGTTTTTGTTTGGATTCCGCACTACTTTGAAAACCGACGGGCGTGGGGACTTGCATACCCGCGCGCTCCGCAAGAAAGGCAACCGCTTCCGGGAAAGTCATGCCTTCCATCTTCATTATAAAGGTGATGACGTCGCCCGATTCTCCGCAGCCGAAGCAATGATAAAACTGTCCGTCTTCGTTGACGCACATCGACGCGGTTTTTTCATGGTGAAACGGACAGCAACACCAGAATTTGCCGCCCTTTTGCTGCAACTGCACGTACCGCGAGATAACTTCGACTATGTTGTTTTTTTCCTTTAATTCCTGTAACCAGTCCAAAGGATAGCCTTCTTTCTGAAACATATAACCTCAAACGCTCAAAACGTTTACAATTTATTATTCGTCAAAAAATCGATAATTCCTAAAACTCGCGCGATTTTTCTTGCCAGCCTTTCGGAATATAGATGTCCGAGAAAACTTTGACGGCGTAGCGGTCGCTCATTGCGGCGATATAATCGCACACGACGGTCTGCACGCCGTATTCCGACAACAGATTTTTGTAAAGGTCGGGAAGTTCGTCGGGGTTTTTTACGAAATAATCGAAAAGGCTTTCGATAAGTCGTTTTGCTTTCACTTCTTCATACTTCGCTTCCGACTGAGTATAAAGGTTTGCGAACATATAAGAGCGCAGCCCGTCAAGCGCACGCTCGAACTCGTCCGACAGCGTGATATCCGGTTTGCCCGCGCTGTTCTCGACGAGATTATATACAAGATTATTGATTCTGTCGCGGTGGGTGCGTCCGAGAACGCTTATACATTCTTCGGGCAGGCTTTCTTCCGCGATAAGCCCGGCGCGTATGCCGTCGTCGATATCGTGATTGACGTAGGCGATGCGGTCGGCGTATCCCACGACTTTCCCTTCCAGCGTTTTCGGATTGCCGTCGATGCGGTGTTCCCTGATTCCGTCCAGCACTTCCGCCGTGAGATTGAGTTTTTCCAATACTTCGCAGACGCGTACGCTTTGTTCGTTGTGCGAAAAACGACCGTTCGTCAATTCGTTCAGGGTGCGCTCCCCGGCGTGTCCGAACGGGGTATGCCCGAGGTCGTGTCCCATTGCGATTGCCTCGATAAGGTCTTCATTGAGCCTTATCGCGCGCCCGACCGTCCTTGCGATTTGCGACACTTCGAGGGTATGCGTAAGGCGCGTTCTGTAATGATCGCCTTCGGGCGACAGGAAAACCTGCGTCTTGTGTTTCAGCCGCCTGAACGCTTTGCAGTGAATAATTCTGTCGCGGTCGCGCTGAAACTCCGTGCGGATTTTGCACTCTTCGACAGGTGTAACCCTTCCCGCCGTGTCGCGACTTTTGAACGCGTAGGGGCTAAGGTATTTGTCTTCGATTTCGTACGTTACGTCCTTAATACCGTTGCTCATTGTTTTTTCTTTGGTTGAACTTTGTGTTTTTCGCCGTTTTCGTCAACGATATAGGTGTTGTCGAGTTGCGCTTTCAACGACGCCTTTACGCTGTCGATATACTCGCGGCGAATTGCGGCTTGCTCGGCTTTTTCTTCGTCGGTAAGCCCTTCGATTTTGGATTTTTTTGCCAGATAATTCAGCCTTTCGATGTCAATCATTTGTTGTACCTTTCAATGATTTCTGCATTTTGTTTAAGGAGTTTCGCCTTTTCCGCGACGCTTTCGGCGGCATCGACGATAAGAAGAAATTCCTTGTCGTACTCTTCCTTGTCTTCCTTGACTTTTTCAAGCGCAAGAAGTTTTACGTTGATGTCGGACAAGCATTCGTACAGTTCGTAATAACCTTGTATTTGCTTTTCGGTGTACGTCGTCAGCGCGTGGTCGGCAACCGCCGTAACCTTAATCGAAAACTTCAAAACTTCTCTTTTCGACTTTTCCTTGTCGCGACTTTCGTAAAGCGCGCGCACCTGTTTTGCGACGTACTCGGTTTCTTCCGCAAGGCTGTTGACGTAGCCTTGTTTCTTCCTTCTGTTGACGGTTTTGATAAGCGGAATTCCGACGATAATCGACAGACCGAACGCGCAGTACGTTGCGATAAGTTTGATTAAATCGTCGTCCGAAAACTTGACTTCCGTGTTCGTTTCGTTCGCCGCGCCGTCCGCCGCATACGCAACGCCCGACGTCGAAAACGCAATAAGCAACGTTAACAGTAAAAATATGATAATTAAAGTGCGTTTTTTCATTGTTTGTTATCTCCGACAACCTTTACGGCAAGTTTATTCGTCGTGACGGCAACACCGTTTTCTTTCAAAGACTTGACAATTTCTTCGTTCAGAATGTAAAGCGCGTCCCAGTAATACTCGGTAGGTACCCAGCAGCGAAGAGTGATTAAAATCGCGCTGTCGGTGTAGTCTTCAACGACCACGCTCGGCCCGGGCGACGACAAAATCTCATTCCTGCCGCGAGCGACGTTAAGCATAATCTTTCTGACCTTTTCGACGTCCTCGTCGTATGAAAAGCGCAGTCTGCAAACAACCCTTCTCGTCGGATTCGTGCTGTAATTCACCACGCCGCTGCCGATAAGCGAGGAGTTGGGCAAAGTGATTATCTGATTGTCGTAGGTCACAAGTTTCGTGTTGAAAAACCCGATTGATTTCACCGTGCCTTCAACGCCGTTTACCGCAACGTAATCGCCCACGACGAAAGGCTTGCTTCCGAGAATAATAAATCCGTTTGCAAGGTTGCTTAAACTGTCTTTGAGCGCAAGGGATATCGCAAGCCCGGCAGCCGAAATAAGCGCGACGAAACTCGCCGTCGAAATCCCCGCCGATTTGCCCGTCAGCAGCAATAAGCCGAAATAAAGCAAAACGCCCACAACCGACAATACGAAACTTGAGATGGTTTTGTCGATGTGCGCGCGCACCGAAAGTTTGTTCACGATAAGCAGTATAAGCTTCACCGCAAGCAACCCGAAAATAAACACGGCGACGGTACGCGCAATCGTCATACCGTCCCCCGTAAAGAATTCGATTAAGATTTTTTCAAATTCAGCCATAGTACCTTCTCGTTACTTCCACATTTTCTGGAAAATGCCGAAGATAAGTTTATCCGTTTTCTTTTGCGTCAAGTTACTTTGTCCCGTAACCGCCGCGTGTATCGACTTTTCGGTAAGTTGCGGCACAAGCGCGGTAAGGATATTGAACTCGATACTTTTTTCGTTTGAGGCAAGCGCGAAATATGCGTCGCCGTCAAAGTTCGTATGCGAGGGGGAAATTGCCCGCGCAAGCCCGTCGTGTGCAAGGTCGGCAAGGCGGTTTGCCTGAACTTTCGTGATTTTCGCGTTCGTAAGGACGCACCCTATCGTGGTGTTTGCGCCGTGTTGTCCGGCCGCGCCCGCCGTGAAAACTTTCAGGCTGTCCAGGAAACTTCCGTCGGGAGATTTGATGCCCGCAATGATTTTGCCATTGTCCACGACGTCACCCAATGCGTTCACGACGGATATAACCGCGACTTCCGCTCCGTTGATCGTCACGCTTGCAACGCCGAGCCCCGCCTTTGCGGCACATTCCATACCCAAAAGTTTGCCAACGGTCGCGCCCGTCCCCGCACCGATATTGCCGGAAGAAAAATCGTTTTCTTTGGCGTTTTTCGCGGCGTTGTATCCCGCCGCCTTATCGGGAAACGCAAAGTTCTTGTATTCAAGGTCAAAAATCGACGCACCGACGACAATGGGCACGACTTGTTTTCCGACCTTAAAGCCTTTGCCCTGTTCCGAAAGATACTGCATAACGCCGCATGACGCTTCCAGCCCGAACGCACTGCCGCCCGACAGCACGACCGCGTTTACCTTTTCGACGGTTTTTTCGGGCGAAAGCAGGTCGGTTTCGCGCGTTGCGGGCGCTGCGCCGCGGACGCTGACACCGCCGACTGCGCCGTCTTCGCAAATAATCGCGGTAACTCCCGTTCCGTTTGTTTCGTCGGTGAAATGACCGATTTTGAACTTATCAAGCATACTTCTTATTTGATTTTCAAAGCGGTTTCAAACGCTTCCTTCGTTGCGCTTGCGATACGTCCCGTCTTATCGGCGTCGCCGATGACGTAAATCCTTTCAAACATATCTTTCGCGTCTTTGTAAAGTTTGTTGTCGCTTCTTACGCCCAGACTGATAACGACGTTGTCGCAAGGAATTTCGCTTCTGTTTTTGGTTTTCGTATCTTCGACGACCACGCCTTTTTCGTTGATTTCGACAAGCATCTTGCCGGTAACGAATCTGGTGTCGTACTTTGAAAGTTTTTGCATTGCGTCGTCAACGTGCTGGAACCACATACCGGGCGCGATTTGGTTTTTGCCCTCGACCACGGTAACGTGATTGCCGTCTTTGCACAGATATTCCGACGTTTCGAGCCCCGTCATACCGCTGCCGGCGACGACGACCTGTTTGTTTTCAAGCTTGACCGCGCCCGACAAAATCTCGGTTGACGTGCAAACGTTATTGTTGTCAATGCCTTTTATGGACTTCGGCTTAATCGCCACGCCGCCCGTTGCGATAACGACCGCGTAAGGATTCATCTCTTTCAGCATTTCGACGGTCGCTTCCGTATTGAATTTAATATTCACGCCGAGTTTTGTTACCGACGTCATAAGGTCTTCCGTTGCCCACGCGATTTTGTCTTTGCCGGGACCTTTGTCCGCAAGGTTGAGCTGTCCGCCCGCAACCGCTTCTTTTTCGACAATCGTGACGTTGAAGCCGCGCCTTAACAAAACTTCCGCGCACATAAGCCCCGCTACGCCCGCGCCGACTATTACGACAAGCCTGCCGTTTCCGACCTTTTCGGTGATTTTGTCCATTTCGCCCTCGTGGCCGAGATACGGATTGAGCGAACACAACGTATGACTGCCGTGGAATGCCTGTTCTTCCATGCTCTGAATGCAGTATAAGCAGCAGATGCAACGGCGGATATCTTCGGGATGTCCCGACGCGCACTTGTTGACGAAATACGGATCGGCAATATGCGGACGACCGAGACTGATTAAGTCCTGCGTGCCTTCTTCAAGTTGCTGTTCCGCCTGTTCGGGAGTGCGGATAAGGTTTGCGGCAAGCACGGGAATCTTGACGTTCTTCTTGACTTCCGCCGCCATATATTTTCTCCAACCAACGGGGAAAGACGTGGGTTCAAGCCAGTAGTTGAAAGTGTCGTAACTCGCCGACGATACGTCGATTGCGTCGACACCCGCCGCTTCAAGGCGTTTTGCCATTTCGACGCCTTCTTTCAGGTCGTATCCGACGCCGGGCTTTCCGATATAGGAATAGCACTCGTCCACGGTGAGCCTGACAAGAACGGGATAACCCGGGCAACGCTCCTTGATACCCTTCACGATATTCAGCAAAAAGCGCATGCGGTTCTCAAGGCTTCCGCCGTATTCGTCGGTGCGACGGTTGGTGTACGGGCTTAAAAATTGCTGGATAAGATAGCCGTGCGACGCATGCAGTTCAACGGCGTCGACGCCCGCTTTTTGCAACCTTTCGGCAGCGTCGATAAAGTCCTTTTCAAGGTTGACGATTTGTTTATGCGAAAAAGCCCTCATCTTGCTGTCGGCAAACTTCGCGCGCTCCGTAACGGACGGGGCATAAACCTTCGGACACCAGTGCTTTTCCAGAAGTTTCGGCCCGACTTTCGGTACGACTTTGAAAATAAGCTTTTTGGCGCATTTGATATTCTGGAACGGGATAAGAAGAGGAATCGTGCCGATGCAAAGCCCGAGATTCTGACGTCCGGGGTGATGAAGTTGCACCGCAAGTTTTCCGCCCGCCTCGTGTATGCGATCGGCGAATTTACGCATAGGTTCGATATGCGAATCCTTGCTCATCGAAAGTTGCGCGAACGCCGCCGCGCCGTGAAAATCGTTGACGCGCGTGATTTCCGTGATGATAAGAGCGGTGCCGCCCTTTGCGCGTTCAACGTAATAGTTCATAAGTTGCTCCGTGGGTTTACCGTCGAAGTCGCCCATACCGATAAGCATCGGCGCCATGACCACGCGGTTTTTGAGCTGCATGTTGCCGATTTTAATGGGGCTTAACAACATTTCGTATGCCATAATCTCTCCTAAATGTTTGAATAGATTTCAAAGTGAATAATATTATAGCACATATTAAGTAATATTACAAGGAAATTTTATCCGCATTTGTTTTTTTGCGCCGTCTTCTTCTTAAATGTTTTTCCCTCATTTGACAAAACGGCGGCAAAGTTATATAATATATTTGATTTGATAATCGCAAAAAACCGCATTTATCATGTCATTTTCAAAACTAAACTTCTTTTTCGGTGATATTATGACAAAACGCGAACAAGCAATGCAAAACTTCAAAAACGGATACAACTGCGCGCAAGCGGTTCTTCTTGCGTTTTCCGACGAACTTGAAATCGACGAAAAAACGCTTGCTCTCATATCGTCGTCGTTCGGCGGCGGCATGGGAAGAATGCGCGAAGTCTGCGGCGCGGTCAGCGGTATGTTTATGGTTGCGGGGCTTAAATACGGTTACTCCGATCCTTCGGCAAAACAGGAAAAGGCGGAACTTTACGCGCTTGTCCAGAATCTTGCGGCAGGTTTCAAGGAAAAAAACGGAAGCATTATCTGCAAGGAACTTCTGGGCGTTTCGGACACTTCCCCCACGCCCGAACCGCGCACCGCCGCTTATTATAAAAAGCGCCCTTGTGTCGAACTTGTCGGCGACGCGGCGGAACTTCTTGAAAATTTGTCCGGAAAATAAATAATTTCCCCCTTAAAACTGTTTACAAAATCAAAATTGTGTGGTAATATAATCTTCGCTATGGACGTTTAACTCAGCTGGTAGAGTGTCTTCTTGACGTGGAGAAAGTCAGCGGTTCGAGTCCGTTAACGTCCACCAACAAAAACGCACAACCGTTTTGGTTGTGCGTTTTTTGTTTGTGACTTACGGGGCAGAGAACCCAACCGCAGGTTGGCGTTCGGCGGTTGCTTGCAAACGCTTGCGTTATGCAGCGTGTCTATCTTAGCAGTCACTTTGTGTCGTTTCGCAATATATCTCAAAACTGCCCTATGCCGAGCAGCCCCGTTAACGTCACCTTCTGTCCGTTAACGTCCTGAACCGCTACGCGCTGACCGCAAGTGAAGAGAGAAGCAAGCGCTTGCATTTGCGGAAATCGAACGCAGCGGACATAGCCAACAACCGGACACGGCGTGTCAAATGCAAGGCATTAGCGCGAAAGCACAGATAATAATAATTTTACATTATCCTTGCTTTATCTGCTCAAAACAATGTTTTATCGCGTTGTTTTGTGTGTTGCGGCGCGGTTTGTATTTTTTGAATTTTTACAAAAAGCGGCGCAGCTCTTTGACGTTGGCATCGTAAAGTTTGATAAGTTCGCCGGCAAAAGGCGTGTCTTCTTCACGATAAAGATGCGAAGTTTTAACGACGTCGTTAATGCCCATGTTGTTGCCTTCGATAAGCATTTCGGCAATGTTCGTCGTGGACTTGTCAAGCCCCGATTTCATCTTTACGGCGGCCTTCATCATTGCCCTTTCCATTTTGTTAGGATACGTACCGTCTTTTGCGGACGGCTCGTCCCCGAGTTCTTTGGACGCCCTGTCGGACAAATCCATAATCTTGACTTTTTGTTTCCAGATGGTTTCGCGCAGTTTCGTGTCCTTGACGTTTTCCCAGATGTTGTCGATTGCGTCAACGCCGACGTTGCAGTTTTTTATTACTTCTTTCAAAAGATTCATATTTGCCTCCTTATCGGAGTTTGTGCAAAGCCGGAAAACTTATGCGAAAAAATGCCACCGCATTACACGGTGGCAGATTTCGGTTGTTTTGATTGTTACGCGTCGATGTCGGAAATGAACTTTTGCAGCGTTTCCTGCGCGTTACCGAGATACAGATACACGCCGCTGTCGCGAGTGTACAAGGGGTTGTCAACGCCGGCGTAACCGGGTTTTAAGTCATAGTTGAAGATAAAGATATTTTTGCAATCCGCAACGTCAAGTACGGGCATTCCGTAAATGGGCGTGCCTTCCGCAGTGTTTGCGGCAGGATTCAGAACGTCGTTCGCGCCGATTACTATCGTTGCGTCCGCCGTCTTGAACTCGGGGTTGATGTCGTCCATTTCGTACAAATCTTCGTAGTCGACGTCAGCCTCGCAAAGCAATACGTTCATATGCCCCGGCATACGTCCCGCAACGGGGTGAATTGCGTATTTTACTTTCGTTCCGTTTGCCGTGAGTTTATCCGCAAGTTGTTTTACAAGGTGTTGCGCCTGCGCGATAGCCATTCCGTATCCGGGAACGATGATGACTTCTTTCGCGTCACGCAAAAGTTTTGCGGGGTTTTCAACCTTTTCAGAGGGTTTTTCTTCCGCCTTTTCTTCAACGACTGCGGGCTTTTCTTCTTCCGCCTTTTCAAGCGTTATTTCCGACGGTTTGTCCATGTCGGCGATAAACTTTTGAAGGGTATCCTGCGCGTTGCCGAGATACAGGTGAACGCCGTTTTCGCGGGTATAAATGGGGTTATCTACGCCCGCATAGCCGGGTTTTAAGTCGTAGTTGAAGATGAAGATGTTGTTGCAATCCGCAACGTCAAGTACGGGCATTCCGTAAATCGGCGTGCCTTCCGCAGTGTTTGCGGCGGGGTTCAGAACGTCGTTTGCGCCGATTACTATCGTTGCGTCCGCCGTCTTGAACTCGGAGTTGATATCGTCCATTTCGTACAAATCTTCGTAGTCGACGTCCGCCTCGCAAAGCAATACGTTCATGTGCCCGGGCATACGTCCCGCAACGGGGTGAATTGCGTATTTTACTTTCGTGCCGCCCGCGGCGAGCTTATCCGCAAGTTGTTTTACAAGGTGTTGTGCTTGCGCGATCGCCATGCCGTATCCGGGAACGATAATGACTTCTTTTGCGCCGTTAAGGCTTGCAGCGTAGTTGGTTTCGGTCTTGACTTCGACAGGTTTTGCCTCCGTCTTTTCGGTCTTGACTTCCGTCGTGGTTTCAACGGGCTTATCCATATCTGCGATAAACTTTTGCAGGGTTTCCTGTGCGTTGCCGAGATACAGATGCACGCCGTTTTCGCGGGTATATATGGGGTTATCTACGCCCGCATAGCCGGGTTTTAAGTCATAGTTGAAGATAAAGATGTTTTTGCAATCCGCAACGTCCAGAACAGGCATTCCGTAAATGGGCGTGCCTTCCGCAGTGTTTGCGGCGGGGTTCAGAACGTCGTTTGCGCCGATTACTATCGTTGCGTCCGCCGTCTTGAATTCGGGGTTGATATCGTCCATTTCAAACAAGTCTTCGTACTCCACGTTGGCTTCGCACAAAAGAACGTTCATATGCCCCGGCATACGTCCCGCGACGGGGTGGATTGCGTATTTTACTTTCGTTCCGTTTGCCGTGAGTTTATCCGCAAGTTGTTTTACAAGGTGTTGCGCCTGCGCGATTGCCATGCCGTATCCGGGAACGATGATGACTTCTTTCGCGTTGTTCAAAGTTGCGGCATAGTTGATTTCCGTCTTGACAACGGGTTTTTCTTCCGCCTTGACTTCCTTTTTCACTTCGGAGGGTTTCGCTTCCGCCTTGACTTCGACCTTTTCGGGGGCGGTTTTTTGAGCATTGTCGTTGGACGACGTGCCGCCGAGAAGGATTGCGCCGAGTTTTCTGTTCATCGCCTTGCACATGATTTGCGTCAGCAGAAGTCCCGACGCGCCGACGATACCGCCGACCGCAACGAGCAACAAGTCGTTGATTGCAAGACCTGCGATTGCGCCGGCAACACCCGAAAGGCTGTTAAGCAGCGAAATCGTAATGGGCATATCCGCGCCGCCTACGCGAATCGCGAAAATGTATCCGAAGAATCCCGAAATGACGAACAGCAATGCGATCATAATCCCGCAAAACGCTTTCAGGTCGATGCCGAGAGCAATTTTGCCGCTGCCCGAAAGAGCCGCGATTGCCGCAAAAACAACGATAAGCGCAAGCGTCAGGCAAAGGCTGCCGACGGTCATCGCCTGATGTCCTTTGTAAACGACGGGTTTTTGCGGAAGAATCTTGTGAAGTTTGCCGGCTGCGACAAGACTGCCGATAAGGGTAATCATACCGACCGCAAACGCAAGAACCGACGTCGTTGTCGAGAACGCGTCAAAGCCCGTGCCTACGCCGAGCATCGCAAACGCACCGACGATTGCCGAAGCCGCGCCGCCCAGACCGTTAAGAAGAGCGACCATCTGCGGCATCTGAATCATTTTGACTTTCTTTGCAAGGACAATACCCGCAACCGCGCCGAGCGCAAGCCCGATATAGAGCGTCCATACCGCCGCAATGTGGCTTGTGCCGTTGCCGTACACGATAATAAGGATAATCGCAAGGAGCATGCAAATCGCGCTGAAACGATTGCCGATTTTACTGTAAGCGACTTTGCCCATCATCGCGATGCCCAAAAGCACGCCAAGCGACAATACGATTGCCATTGCAAGGTAAACCCAATCGCGCGCCGATGTGCCCGCGCCTTTTGCGATGACGTCCATGCAGCAGATTACCGCAAGGAGTCCTGCGCCCGCAACTGCCGACGCCGCGTAAATCACGGTTTGCCCTTTCGCCTTCTTTTTCGCAATCATGCCGAGCATACGGTCGGTAACCATAAAGCCGCCGACGACGTTGACCATTGCGAGAGCGATTGCAAGTGAACCGAATATCGCAGAAAGCACGATGCCCGCCGTGCCGAGTTTGAAAAGCGAGGCACTTGCCGACAACGCTCCAAGCACCGTAACGCCCGACAAAGCGTTCATACCCGACATAAGCGGGGTGTGCAAAAGCGTCGGAACGTTTGAAATAAGTTTGTAACCGACAAGCGTCGCTACAACGAATACGCCAAGAAGAATCAGCTGAAAGTAAATCGCTTTTTCAAGGCCGAAATTGCCCATTGCGAGCGCGCCGGTAATAACAGAGTTTAACGTTGATAACATATTAAATTCCTGCCTGTATCATTATTAAAAATACCCCCTGCCCGAAAGCAGGCAGGGGATTGCCTTTTGTTGATAAAATTATTGTTTCCCTTCCGGGAGATTGCCACGCTTCGCTCGCAATGACAATCTGTTTCACCAATTAAGTGGTGGATTTTAACCGTTTAAGCAACGAGATTTAGATGAAGTTCTGACGTTTCTTTTAAGGTTCCGAGTTTTCCAGTGTACTATTGCGTACACGAAAACTCGGGTTCTTAAAAAAACTCAGAAATTCGCTAAATGTCGATGCTTAAAGTCCCATCGCCTCGCGAGCACCTTTATGTACGATTTCACCGTCAATCGTTACGAGAATGCTTTGTACGATTTCGTCGTTCATATCGAGTTTAATGCTGCCGTCTTTTGCGAGGAACGCAAGCAGATTGTAGATGTTGTATGCGAAGAGCCAGGTCGAGCTGGTGGGAAGTTGACCGGGGATATTCTTGATACCTTCGATAATGACGTTGTGTTTAATGTCGCGGATACCGGGAGTGGTGATCGCGCAGTTGCCGCCCTGGTCGATGGAAATATCGATAATTGCAGAGCCGGGCTTCATGGAAGCGACCATTTCATCGGTAAGGAGCGTGGGAGCGAGTTGTCCTTGAAGGAGTGCCGAGCAGAAGATGATGTCGGCGTTTTTGACTGCGTCTGCAAGTGCCGCGCGCTCTTTTTCAAGCCATTCTTCGGGAAGACGTTTTGCATATTCGACAACGCCTACGCGACGTACCGCGATTTCTTCGGGAACACCGGTCGGGACGATTTTCGCGCCGAGCGACATTGCCTGTTCGTTTGCGGAAGGACGGATATCGGCAGAATATACTTTCGCGCCGAGACCTTTTGCGGTTGCGACCGCACGAAGACCTGCAACGCCGGTACCGATGACGAGAACGTTTGCGGGTTGGATAACGCCGACTGCCGAGCCGATCAAAGGCATGAATTTGGAGATGTCGTTTGCGCCCATGAGCATGCCCTTATAGCCTGCACAGGTGCTCATCGAGGACAAAGCGTCCATGGATTGTGCGCGGGAGATACGAGGTACGCCGTCAAGGGTAAGTCCGATAACGCCTGCCGCCGCCATATCTTTGACCATCTGGTGGTTTACGGGAGACGCGGGGTGAATGAACGTAATAATATATTGACCTTTATGCATCATCTCGATTTCGTGTTTGCCCTTTGCTTCGTTGAAGAGAGGTTCCTTAACTTTCAGGATAACGTCGGATTTTGCAAAAATTTCTTCGCAATCTTCAAGAATGGTTGCGCCTGCGGCAAGATAATCCTTGTCATGGTAGTGCGAGCCTTCGCCTGCGCCTTTTTCAAAAAGAACGGTCATGCCTGCGGCGACCATTTTCTTTACGGTGTCGGGGATTGCAGCAACACGCGCTTCGTCGTGCATAATTTCCTTGGGGATACCAACTATCATTATTATTTCTCCTTAATTTTCGGCTTTCGCCCTTATTTTATAATTTCGCGCTTTCGCGCATATTTTACTTTTCTTTTTTCGCCTTTATGGGGACGCTGTATTCGTTCTTCGGACTGCTTAAAACGATGCTCGTCTGAGTCTTTGAAACGCCGGGGATACTCTTGATTTCGTTCAGCACGCTTTCAAGCGTTTTCGTATTGTCGGTGACGACTTTCAAAAAGTAATCGAACTCCCCCGCGATATACAGACATTCCGCAATGTGGCGGTTGTCCTTGACCGCGGCGACGAAACCGTCGTTGAACTTCGGATGATCGATTGCGACGCTTATGAGCGCGGTAACGTCTTTGCCGAGTTTTTCGGGGACGATAATCGCGGCATAGCCTTTGATAACGCCCGAGTTTTCAAGTTTTTTGATGCGTTCGATAACGGTGGACGTGGACAGCTTGACCTTCTCGGCAATTTCGGACGAATTCGCACGAGCGTTTTTCATAAGACACTGCAAAATTTTTACGTCGGTGTTATCCACGGTTATCTCCTTTTTCCTTACTATTCGATTTTAACATACGTTATATGCGGTGTAAACGAAATTATTGATTTTTTTCCGAATTTTTTACGGAAAAGCGTTCTTGTAACAAAATTTTTTTCGGAAAACCCCAAAAATAACAAAAAACTTCAATATCATTCAAAATATTACGATACAACGTCGCGGGCGCACGAAAAAACGGCCGTCGCCGACCGTTTCGTTTTCGTTATTTGCCGCGCAAGGTTACCGTTTTGTCCGCCTCGTGCAATATTGCGTAATAGGTATCCGTCCACTTCCCTTTCGTCGGATATTCCATTATTCTTTCCTTGGCGTGCGGGGTGTAATCGGTGCTTAAAATATTCGCGCCGGACTCGATTCCGTTTTTGTACCAGTGGTCTTTCACGACGGCGTATCTGTCCAGCCTCGTTCTGACCATAAAGTTATCGCGGTTTATCGCCTGCGCTATACGTTCCTTGTGTTTCGTCGGATCGTTCAGAACCACGGTGAACGAGAAACGGGAATAATCCTTGCCTTTTTTCAGGACGGTGGCGTATTCAAGGGCGATATTCATCGCGCTTTTTTGCATATCGGGATCGCGCTGCATGTACGTTTCCAGGCTGTCCTTTTCGTGCAACAGGAAAATGATTTTCCCTTTCAGACTTTCAACGGTTGGATAAGCGTTTTTCGCGCGGAATTCGTCAAAGTCGGAAACGCCCGCCGCGTCAAGCAGTTTTTTGGGAGTAACGAGTTTTTCGCCGAAGTCCTCAAACAGCATTTCGTCGAATTTATCAAAGGCTTCGAGGTCGAATTTTTTGCCGCCTTTCGGCTCCACAAGGACGATAATCGGCAAAGCGTTTTCGTTTCTGTCCATCCACATTCTGATTTCTTTAAGACCTTTGTCGAAGTCGATCATCGTGCTGTTCGTTTCCAGCATATCGCTGTGCAGACACTCGATTCTGAACCCGTCGGCGGTTTTCACCTTATTCGCGTCAAGTTCGATACTTCGGATACCTGCGTTGAGCTGTTCGGTAATCGTGTCGAAGATATAATCGTATTGCTTTCCCATTATCGCCGCAAGCGGGCCGTGATAAAAATACTTCGTTTCGGGAGTGAGCCCCGTTTTGTAACTGTTGTGCGACGCGATATACCTTATCTCGTTAAGCTTTGCGCCGAGGACTTCCGCCATATCGGTGCGGGTAAGAAAATTCTCGTCGTTCACCTTTGAAAAGTTTTCGTCGGCAGCGTAACGCTGTTCAAGAAGCGCGACGTATTCGTTCTGCCAGTCCGCCCAGACGCTTTTCGCGTCCTTTGCCGAAACGGTAGCCGCGATAAATCCCGACAGCGCAACGAGAAAATACGCCGAAAAGCCCCATATAAAAATGACAAGCGCCCATTTTGCGCCCTTTTTCATCGGTTTTTTCGTTCTTTCTTTTTTGTCCATAACATATCCACCCAAAACTATTCTTATATAAATAATTTACCATATAAAATGCGGGTTTGTAAACACGTTTTTTCGGCGGAAAAATATTTTTGGGATTTTTTTCATTTTTCTATCAAAAACTATTGACTTCGTCGTTTTTTGTGCTATGATATATATCGTCAGGCGATATACATAAGGAGGCGAAATAAAATGGCAATAAGCGCCGATATGCTGCGCGGTCACACCGAAACGATAATTCTCGCGCAACTTATCAAAAACGACAGTTACGGCTATGAAATAAGCAAGGCGATCGAAGACCTTAGCCACGGCGAACTAATTCTCAAAGACGCCACCCTTTACACTGCCTTCCGCCGTATGGAACACGACGGGTTTATCGAAAGTTACTGGGGCGAAAGCGACGCCGGCGCAAGACGCAGATATTACCGCATCACGGAAAAGGGCCGCGCCTTTTACGACTTCAACAAAACCAACTGGTTTGATACCATAAAAATAATGAAAGACTTAATCAACGGAGGAACAAAATAATATGTTAATCGACCGCTTCAAAAAGTATCTCGAACAACAATTCCGCGCCATCTCTCCCACGAAAGAGGCAATGGAATACCGCGAAGAAGTTTTGCAAAACCTTCTCGACCGCGCGCAGGAATACAAGATAAAAGGTATGACGGACGAAAACGCCATCTACGACCTGTGCATCGACAGTCTCGGAAACTTCAAAGACACGCTCGTCGATTTTGAAAACCGTCTGGACAACGTAAAGCGCGCTGTGCCCCGCATCGGCGCAAGAGTGCTCACCGGCATCGCAATCGCGCTGTTTGTCGTGATCGGATATCTTTCGGTCAGTTTCGCAACCCGCGCCTGGGACAAAACCTGGCTCATTCTTGTGGGCGGCGCGTTTATGGGCGTTATCGCAGGCGCGATTTTCGGTATTATCGTCCTTGCGAAAAAGAAAAGACACCTTGCAATCCGCGGTCTGTCGCACGTCATCATCGCGCTTACGTTCACGTTTATTTTCCTTATGCTGCAAATACTCGTGCACTTCAAGTACAGCTGGATGACCTTCCTTGTAATGGTGGTCACAATGCTTATCACCGACACCGCCGAGGCGTATTCTTACAACAGCAAATCAAGGCTTTTCGACCTGCTTGCAACCGTTGAAGTAACCGCCGTTATGGTGTACGTAATGCTTGGCGTGGCGCACGTTATCCCGTGGCATCCGTCGTGGCTTCTTCCCGTCGGCGCAGCCCTTCTCGACGTCGTTATCCTTATCGCATCTCTTGTGAGTTATTCAAAGAAAAAGGATAAGGCGGCAGCCGAAAAGAAAGCGCGCATCGACGAAGCGTACTACACAATGTGGAACGACGAAAACAAATAACATCTTTATATCGTAAAAACGATACGATAAAATACTGATTTTGAAACTATGAGCAAAACTATAAAAGCCGAAATGTGGGATAAGATGCAATATCTTTTCCGAAACTATTACGACCGTATGGTGCACGCAACCCTGACTTTCGACGGGCTGCTGGACGCCGACGCACTTAAAAACGTGCTGGTCATAATGTGCGAAAAAGCCCCCGTGCTTCACAGTAGTTTTCACGAGAATCCCGTCAATCCTTACTGGAAGGTGGAGCCTTACACCGTCGACGATATCCTGACAATAAAAGACAGCGACGATCCCGAAAAAGAAGCGTACGATTTCCTGTGTCAGAGTATCCCCGTTTCAAGCAACGTACAGTTTAAGGTGATTGTCCTGAACAAGGACGGAAAATCGACGTTTGCGATGATCGTCAACCATATGTGCTTTGACGGTGGCGACTTCAAATACTTTTTGAAAAAGCTTGCAAAAAACTACAACGCGATTTTGAACGGCGAAAACCCCACCGACCTTAAACAAGGTACGAGAAGCGCGGAACAGGTTTATACGAAACTCGACGCAGCCGACAAAAAGGTCGCGAAAGGTCTTTTCAAAAACATCAGCGCGGTGAAAGACAAACACATATTTCCGCTGACCGAACCCCGTCCCGACGACCACACGATGATCAACATCAGAAAAATCGACCGCGACACTTTCCTTAATATGAAAAACGCGGGAAAACGTCTGGGCGTTACCGTCAACGATATGCTACTTGCGGCGTACGTGCGCGCGCTTTACGATATTTCGGGCATGCGCGACGACGAAACCCTTTCAATCCCCTGCATGGTCGATTTGCGCCGTCATATCGAAGGCGGCGACGAAGCCGGCGGGCTTGCGAATCACACGGGATTTATGCTTTGCACGGTGCATAACAAGGGCGAAACGATCAACGATACGCTCATCAACGTCATGCGTTCCACAAAGAAAAGCAAGCGCGACAAATACATGGGGCTTTACAGCCTGCCTCTTCTGAAACTCGCCTATACCATACTACCCTTTTCGATTTCGGAATTCGCAATCAAAATCGGGTACGACAACCCGCTTATCGGTATGAGCAACATCGGGCTTCTTCCCGTCGATAAACTGACTTTCGGCAATGCGAAACCCGTTGACGGATTTATGACGGGCGCGGTCAAGTACAAACCCTTTATGCAGCTTGCGCTCACAACCTTAAACGACGTCGTAACGATGACGATTGCAATCCGCGGCAACGACGACGACAAAAAAATCGTTGAAAAATTCTTTGACCTTATCGTGGAAAACGTGAAAGAATTCGACCGCTTAAACGCAAGATAATTTCCTTCCCCCCTTATATATTTAAGAAACGCCCCGATTTTTCGGGGCGCTTCTTTTTTTCTTCGTTTATTTTGCAAGGCGTTTTATCGCCTCTTTCGCGCTGTCAAGGAAGTCCGCGTCAAGCGACTCGACGTTGCCTTCGTCGCAGGCTTTTGCGATGTTTTTGTCAAACGGAATCCGTCCGAGAACTTTCAGGTCGAATTCGGTTGCGACTTCGTCGACCTTGCTGTCGCCGAAAATCGAAAACTCTTTGCCGCAGTCCGGGCATTTGACGTAACTCATATTCTCAACGACGCCCAGCACGGGGATATTCATCATATTTGCCATCTTCACGGCTTTGCCGACAATCATCGACACGAGTTCCTGCGGGCTTGTCACGACGATGATACCGTCGACGTTCAGGCTTTGGAAAACCGTAAGAGGCACGTCGCCCGTTCCGGGAGGCATATCGACGTACATAAAGTCCACGTCGCCCCAGACGCAATCCGTCCAGAACTGTTTCACCATACCCGCGATGACGGGACCGCGCCATACGACGGGATCGTTACTGTGTTCCAGCAAAAGGTTTGCCGACATAATTTCAATGCCGCCTTTCGATTTCACGGGATAAAAGAAACTGCCGTCGCTGTCGATGGGACCGTCCACGTTAAACATGCGCGGAATCGACGGACCGGTAATATCAGCGTCCAGAATCGCCGTCTTAAACCCTTGTTTTGCCGTAATCGACGCCATAAGCCCCGTTACGAGAGATTTGCCCACGCCGCCTTTTCCCGACACGATGCCGATAACGTGTTTGACCTTCGACAATGCGTTTACGGGGACGGTGAAGTCGGTTTTTTCGCTGCAACTTCCGTGGCTTTCGCAGGAGCTGCAATCGTGCGTACATTCACTCATAAATTCACTTCCTGTTTTCAATATTATTTATCAAAAATTCGATACCGATTTTCAAATCGTCATAAGTATCGTCAAAATTGCCGGTATAATACGGATCCGCGACGTCGCGGGATTGCCCTGCATATTCCAGAAACTTTTTTACCTTCTTTTTTTCGTCGGGCGCAAAAAGATTTTTGAGATACGCGACGTTTTTATTGTCCATTCCCAAAAACAAATCGTATTTGTCGTAATCGGTTTTTCTGACCTGTTTCGAATAATGCGGGAACGTCGGGATATCGTGCTCTTTCAGTTTTTTCAGCGCGTCGGGATAAACGGGATTGCCCGCCTCGAGCCCGCACGTCGCGGCGGAGTCGATAACGTATTTTTCCGATATTCCCCTCTTTTTCAAGGCGTCTTTCATCATAAATTCCGCCATTGCGCTGCGGCAGATGTTTCCAAGGCACACGAACATTATTTTCATAAAGTATATGATACCACTTTAATATCGGAAAGTCAACGGCGAACGGTTGACATAAAAGCGCGCGGTGATATAATTTATTCGATTGTATGGAAGAATATATTAAAATTATCGTATATATTTTCGCAGGCATTGGCGCAGGCATAGGCACGGGATTTGCGGGATTGTCCGCCGCCGCGTTTATCGCACCGATGCTTGTCGCATTTCTGGACTTCCCGTCGTACGACGCCATCGGTATCGCGCTGATTTCCGACGTTCTGGCGTCCGCCGTGTCCGCAACCGCTTACGCCGTCGATAAAAACATTGACGTGAAAAAAGGCTCGAAAATGCTTGTCGTCGTTTTGTGCTTTACGGTTCTCGGGAGTTTTCTTGCATCAAAAATCGACAATCACCTTATGGGCAACTTTTCCATTTTCGCAACGTCACTACTCGGGCTTAAATTCATCCTCGTTCCCGTCAACGGCAGAGATCCCTTAAAGGACCGCTTGTACAAAAACAAATGGTGCGACGCGGTGCAAACATTCGCGCTGTCGGCAATGATTGGTATGATTTGCGGATTCGTCGGTGCGGGCGGTGGCATGATGATGCTCCTTGTGCTCACGTCGTTTATGGGATTTCCGCTTAAAAAGGCGGTCGGCACAAGCGTGTTTATCATGACGTTTACCGCGCTTGTCGGGGCGGTATCGCATTTCGGAATCGGCGGTTTGCCCGACACTACGGCAATGATAACCTGCATATTCAGCACGCTCGTTTCGGCGCAACTTGCCGCACTTATCGCAAACAAGGTAAAGCCCAAGACGCTTAATATTACCGTCGGCGTGGTGCTTTTAATTCTTGGCATAGTGATGCTTGTTTTGCACTCGTTCTTCTGAAAAACGCATTTAAAAAACCCGCAGATTGCGGGTTTTGTTTTATTCATTATCTTGATTTTGTTTTTCTAACAATTGTTTTAAGTATATCCTTTGTTCGTTTGTGTTGTTGCATATTTTTTCAATATTCCATGCAATTTCAATAATAAACTCAAAAATACAGAACATTAATACAACGCCGAAAATCGCAACAAGGATTGTCGGCTTTTTAAGAATAAGTGCACACAAAACAACCGCCAAAGTACCTAAAACAAAATATACCCATGCAAAAACGTTTGCTATCTTTTTCCAGTTTCCTTTTCCCGCATGATAATAGTCATCACGGATTTTTTGACCTTCGTCCAGCCGTACGCTTATTGCATTTTTACCTTTTATATTTCTGATCATTTCGTTACATTTTTTGCAGATGTGTTGATTGTCCGCTGTAACGATTTCCATGTTTTTTTCACTTATTTCTTTTCCACAAATTGCACATTTCATTTTTTTCTCCCCCCCCAAAATATCATACGGATTTTTTGGCTTTTCTTTCTGCCTTTTTCGCTTCTCTTTTTTTGAGGACTTCTTCGTGTCTTAAATCGATTTTGTCTTCGATGTCGCCGACGGTCGTCTGGAAGCGCACGTTATACTTTTTATCAAGCGCCCACATCGCCGCAAATACAACGACGAGTATCGACCATACCACCGCAAGCACTTTCCACATTGCGGGCGTTATTCCGCGGTACAGACCGAAGAACGACTGTATGTCGATAAACGACAGCTGTACGAAGTAACACAGCACCAGAAGCGCGATTACGCCCACGAAAAGCACCGCGTGCAACAGATTGAACGGCCAGCACGATTTGAACACGAACAGATATCCCGCAAACACGGTCGCAAGGAAATACAACGCGTGCTGTTCGTCCGAAGAAAGCCCCGTGAGTATCGTCTGCGTTGTGATTACGATTGCGATAATACCCGCCATTACGGTTACTATGCCGGGCACCGCGTTCATAATGACTTTTGGCAAAAACCTGCCTTCCACCCTGTTTTTATTGGGTTCGAGCGCGAGTATTCCCGACGGAATCCCGATCGTTACCCCGCCAAGCAGCGTCAGATGCCTTGGCTCGAACGGCAGAATCGACGGCACGATAAGGAACAACAGCGCGATAAGCAAGTTGTATCCCGTCTTCACAAGGAACAACGACGCCGACCTTTCAAGGTTGTTTATGGAACGTCTGCCTTCCGCAACGACTTTCGGCATCGACGCGAAATTGCTGTCAAGAAGCACCAGACTGCTCACGTTCTTCGCGGCGTCCGAGCCCGAAGCCATCGCGATCGAACAGTCGGATTCCTTTAATGCAAGCACGTCGTTGACGCCGTCACCCGTCATCGCAACGGTGTGCCCGTTTGCTTTCAGGGCTTTTACAAGCAACAATTTCTGATCGGGCAGAACCCTGCCGAATATCGTGTATTTTTCCGCCGCGTCGATGACTTCCTCGTCGGTTTTCAGGGTTGACATATCAATGATACTGTCGCAATCGGAAAGCCCTGCGCGTTTTGCGACGGCGCGCACGGTAACGGGGTTGTCGCCCGAAATAATTTTGACGGTAACGCCCTGATCCCTGAAATATTGCAGCGTATCGGGGGCTTCCTTTCTTATTTTATCGGCGATGAATATAAACCCTTCCGCTTTCAGTCCGTCGGGAAGGCTGTGCCCGATAATTTCGACGTCCGACGACGCAAGGACAAGCACCCTGAGTCCTTCTTCCGCCTTTTCGCGCGTGATTGCTTTTATTTCTTCCGCGGTATTAGGGAAAACGAATTCGGGCGCGCCCAGAACGTAACTTCTGCCGTCGATAACCGCGCCGCTCCACTTTCTGTCCGACGAAAACGGCACGACAACACTGACTTCGCCCGCCGCCTCGTACTGCCCGACGTAATTTTTGACCGCCGCCGCCGTTGAGTTTTCGTCCTTGACGGCGTCCGACAGGTTTTTAAGGTGGCGGCAGAACTCGTCTTCCGACAAATCGACGGTTTTTATGCCGTGGATTTCCATACTGCCTTCGGTAATCGTGCCCGTTTTATCAAGACACAGTACGTCAACCCTTGCAAGCGTTTCGACGCAGTACATATCCTGTGCAAGGGTGTGGTGTCTTGCAAGCCTTATTACGCTCAGACAGAACACGACCGACGTAAGCGCGACAAGGCCGCTCGGAATCATGCCGACCAACGAGCCGATTGTCGTCAGCACCGTACTGTTCATATCGTTGCCCTGAATGTAATATTTGACTGAAAAAAGAGCGATGCCCAGCGGCACAATGACCACCGACATCGTTTTTATGATTTTATTTAACGAATTTTTGATGACCGAAACGGGTTTTTTGAAATACTTCGCGCCGGCGGATATTTTCATTGCGAAGTTATCCATGCCGACGTGCACGACTTTTGCTTTTGCGCGTCCCGATACGACGTAACTTCCCGACATAATGCTGTCGCCTGCGTGTTTCACGATTGCGTCGGGCTCACCGGTGATAAGGCTTTCGTTGACCTCGATACTGCCTTCGACAACGACCGAATCCGCGCAAATCTGGTGTCCCGCCTGCAATATCGTAACGTCGTCCATAACGACGTTTTTCACGGCGATTTCCTTTTCTTCCCCGTCGCGGATAACCCTGACTTTCGGTGCGGAAATGAGCGACAGTTTATCCATCGTGTGCTTTGCGCGAAGTTCCTGCACGATACCGATAAGCGTATTGCAGACGCACAGTATCACGAAGCCGTAATTGCCCATGCCGTCCTCGTCGAATCCCGAAAACGCCGCGACGATGATTGCCATCACGAAAAACACGAAGTTGAAAAACGTGAAGGTGTTGTCGATAAGTATTCTGAGTACGCTTTTGGTTTTTATTGTTTGCAATCCGTTGACGAGCCCGCTCTTGACGCGCGTTTCGACTTCTTCGGACGTGAGTCCCGTTATGAGATTGCAGTCGGTGTTTTTGATTTCTTCCATACTTTCCACGTTGCGTTAAATTAATTTTATTATTGCATTAAATATACGTTGTTGTCAAGAAATGAAAAAAAATCCGCCGCCTTTACCGTTTTTTTTCAACGAAAAAGGATAGCGAAAACTCGCTATCCTTCATTATCGTGTTTGTTTTACTTATTTGTTTGAAATCTTTTTGTCAAAGTTTTCAAGCGCGCGGACAGAAATTGCATAGCAATCCGCAAGACAATCTTTGTTAAGGTTGTCGTAACTGTCTTTAAGCGTGTGGTAATAATCTTCCAGAACGTGGTTCAGAGCGGTGATACCCGTTGCCCTGAAACCTGCCTGTGCGAACGCTGCGCTGTCGGTTGCTCCGCCGAAGGGAGGAACAAGAGTTTTGTTGCAGGGAATGCCCAGTTCTTTTGCCGCTTCCATAAAGCTGTCGGAAACTTCCTTGTCGGCTTTGACGGTTGCGTTAAGGTCGCGGTAATTTACGCCCAGGAATTTCGGATCGTGAATAGTGTCGAAAGAATAAATCCAGGTGGGAACGTCGTCGAATTCGCCTTTGTGTTGTTCGCACCACGCTTTCGCTCCGCGGAGTCCCGCTTCTTCGGAGCCGGACAGGATAACGCCGACTTCGGTGTGTTCAAGTTCGATACCTTCGTCTTTCATCGCTTTAAGGATCGCGATGCCCATAAGGCAAGCCGTAAGGTTGTCGTTTGCGCCGTCAACCGTCGTGTTCGGATCCCACATGCGGTACATACCGAAATAGAAAGGTACGAATGCAAGGTTCGCGATGCCAAGCCAGAACAGAACGCCGTTTTCGGGTTTAAGAATCATGGGTTTGAAACCGGTGAGTATAGCCGCCGCAAGGTTGCATCCCATAAGGAACAACGCGCCAAGGACAACGATAACGATGTTCGCTTCGTAAACCTTACCGCCGAACTTATTGTTGACGGGCCAGTTCCACGCTGCGTCGGGGTGACCGTTGAAAAATACGCGACCTTTGACTTCGCCCGTGCATTTCTTGATTGCGGTAACGTTCGTGCCCGTCTTTTCGGGGAACAGGAAGTCGAAAGTCTTTTTGTAAAGACCGAATTGCATTATCATTACGTAGAAACCGAAAACGATAAGCGCAAAGCCTAAAATCGGCAGGAAGAAGTATGCGATAAGCCCCGCAAGAACACAGGTGATCGTGATATAAATCCAGCCGAAAAAGCTGCCGGGATTTTCCTTAAACGATTCAACGTCGGAGCGTTCGCATCCGCAGTCTTTTTTAAGGACGTCAGCCATATACTCGCAAGCGATTCTTTCGCCTTCTTCGCCGGGAGTACGTTTGGGCATATCCTTGCAGATATGGGTGATTTCGTCAACCATATATTGCGCGGCGTCTGCCTTTTTTTCAATCAATTTTGAAAAATTTGCCATAATGTTCTCCTCTTATTTTTTATATTTATATGATAATCATATCATAAAAACGACGCTCTTTTCAAACAAACGACGTCTTTATTTTTTTTACTATACAAACAACCAAAAATATACAGTAAAAACCGCAAAAACCCGTCAAACGTCGACGATAATGCCTTCTTTCACGAACTCGCGGGCGTCGCGCGGCGACTTTCCTTTGTATTTCTGGAAGTTGCGGTTGAAACTACGCACGCTGTCGTAACCCGCCTTTTTTGAGATTTCCGCGACGGAAAGCGTGGTCGAATACAACAGATCTGTTGCGTAATTTATGCGGTAAATATTCACGACGTCGGAAAAATTCGCGCCGAAATATTCGTTGAAAACAGCCGAAAGATAATTGTAAGAATATCCCATTTTGTCGGACAGGTCTTTCAGGCTTATATCTTCCGTGAAGTTGTGCGAAACGTATTTCGCGATTGCGTTCAAAACGTCCACCTTCTTTTTGTCGACGGGGATAAACGCCGTGTGCGTCTCGAACTCCGCAAGAATATGATACAAAACGGCTTTTTGCTTGAACGTGTTGGTAACAAGGGGCATTTTCCTTGTCAGCGATTCCGCAAAATCTATCGAGAAAACGGGAAAAGTCGCGATGTAGCCGTCGTGCTTTTCGTAAAAGTCGGGAACCCAATCCTTTGAAAACTTGCAGATGAAAACGTTGCTGTAATCGGGCGTTTCGTAAGCGTGCGCGAACTTTGGCGGAATTACCATGCACTTCCCCGCGCGAAGACGATAAATTCTGTCCAGCACGGTAACGTTTGCAAGCCCATCGTTGCAGTATAAAAACTCGTACGTTTCGTTGCAATGCATCGGGAAGCATAAGTTCTTTTCAACGTCGAAAGATAAATAATTTTCCCCTGCCTGTTTGTGTTTTTCGAAATCCAACATATCCCACCTACCGTAAATTATGTCTATATTTTACCACCGAATAAGAAAATAATCAAGCCCTCCCGCAAAATAGGAGGGCCTTAACTTATTCTGCTTGTTCTGTTTTTTGTTCGGCTTTTGGAATTTCGGCGTTATCGTCGTCCCGTCTGAACCCTTCGACGTCGGAAACGGGAAGAGAGAAAACTATCGCGCCTGCATCGGTGCCCGCGCCCGCCGTCGTTACGATGGAGCGCATAATGTCCGCTTTCTTTTCCTTTTTCGCAACGATGATAATGATTTCTTTTTCGCTTGCAATCGACACGTTGAAGAATTTCTCAGTGCCCATGCCGCCCGTACCCTTTGCGTGGATAACGGTGCCGCCGCCCGCGCCGGCAGCCCTTGCGGCGTCCATAACGGCGTCGGTATGCCCTTCGTTTGCAATCGCGAGAATGAGTTCGTATTCAAAATTTATATCGGGTGCTTTCATATCCTTGTTTCCTCCGTTCAAAAAATTGAGGGTGCTGCCGCCGCCGACGCTTTTAATCGGGACGGAAATCACAATGCCGTTGCCGGGTGCGTCGATGTAAAGACGGCGTCGTTCTTCCGTGATGAGCGACTTCGTTTTGTTTTCGTCCGCGACCGCAAAAAGGATTCTCTTATCGGTGGACTCGATCCCCCACAAATCGCGTATCTTCTGCGACGCGGTGCCGTGGCCGATAAGCGACAGAATCACGGGGATTTCCAGCCGTTGACAAATGTTATTCAGAATCGACAATCCGTTGGGATTGATTACCGAGATTACAAAGTACATATCAGTTCCCCCACAGTTCGATAATATCGTCGTCGCCGTAAACGACTTCGGCTACGCGTTCCGCGCGTTGTTTCTTCTTCTTGTAAACAAGACCGGTGATCTGAATGGAAATAAGCGGCATCATCGCAACGAGTGCGACCGCACCGAAAGCGTCGCTTAATATATTGCCGCCGCGCGCCGAACATACGCCGATGAAAAATTGCAGCATGAACGTCGCAGTCATCGGTCCTGACGCAACCCCGCCCGAGTCGAACGCGATTGCCGTGAATATGTCGGGGACGAAAAACATCAGTATAAGCGCGACGAGATAACCCGGCACGATAAACCAGAGTATCGATATCCCCGTAAGGACGCGGATCATCGAAAGCCCCATCGCCAACGCGATTGCAATCGACAGACTCAGCTTAATCGCTTTCCCGGGGATTGCGCCCGAACTCACGTCTTCGATTTGCTTTTCAAGGACGAATACCGCGGGCTCGGCGGAAATAATGAACCAGCCCATAAGCATTGCCACGGGAATGAGAATATATTGCGTCCAGCCGCTGTACAGTTGCTGACCGAGATATAACCCCAGCGGCGAGAAACCGACGTTTACACCCGTCAAAAACAACACTAAACCCACGTATGTGTAAAGAATACCGATGAGCGTTTTCAAAAAACTCTTTTTGCTCATCTTGAAAGCAGCCACCTGGAAAATCAAAAACAGTACGATAATCGGCGACAGTGCAATCGCCATTTCTTTCATATATGCGGGGAACGCTTTCAGGTATTCCAGCCCCATTTCGGTCGTCGTTTCCGGGATGAACGGAAGGTTCACGTCCGCAACGCCCTGTCCCTTGTAAAAGAACCCCAAAATCAGCACCGCAAGCACCGGCCCTATCGAACATAACGCGACAAGACCGAAACTGTCCGCTTCCGCCTTTTTATCGCTTCGGATATTCGCGACGCCTATGCCGAGCGCAAGGATAAACGGCACCGTCATCGGACCCGTCGTTACCCCGCCCGAGTCGAAAGCAATCGACAAAAAGTTTTTGTCGGCAAACACCGCAAGCACGAATACGATTATGTAAAACGCAAGGATAAGCCATTTGAGCCTTATGCCCAGAATCGTCCTGAGCATGCACACCGCAAGGAACAACCCTACGCCGACGCCCACCGTAATCAGCAGGACTTTGCCGTCGATGTGCGGCACGGTTTCCGCAAGAACTTGAAGGTCGGGCTCCGCAATCGTTATCGCAACGCCCAGAATAAAGCTCACAAACAAAATAAGCGGCAGGTTTTTCGACTTCGTAAGAGTCGTGCCTATGCGGCTGCCGATCGGCGTCATGGACGTGTCCGCACCAAGCGTGAACAGCCCCATTCCCACGATTATTAGCAACGCGCCGATAAGGAACGACAACAATAAGCCCGTCGGCACAGGTTGTATCGACAGACACATTATCGCAACTATGATGATTATCGGCAAGGTCGATACGAAAGATTCCCTTATTTTTTCCGTGATAAGGGCGCGCTTCTTATGCCCTGCCTGCGCGTCGATTTTATTGAGTTTTTTTGCTTCCTTCTTTTTCATTACGTTTCTTATTATACATAAATATAGTCTTTATCGCAAGTATATAATTATTACTTAATATTTATCTAAATCTTATACGCTTGTAAGAAAATTTGGTTTTTGAAAAAGAGCAACAAAAAAGCACGCGGCGAGCGCGTGCTTTCGTTGATAATCAAGGCTTAAAAGAAAGGATTTATTTCGTCTTCGACGATAATCTTGTCAATCATCTCATAGAAGTCCCATTTCAGGACGTCCCAATATCCGCCGACGGTACCGTGGTCCGTGTTATAGTAGCAAATCGTCGTGGTCTGGCGCGCTTCCGGCAAGGGATAAATCGCGCGGCTGCCTTTTGTGTTGCTTATCGTCTTGTCGCCATTGTAGTTAAGTCCGCCGAGGCATGCGTTGGTGGGCATCGTTCCGTCGCCGTCGCCAAAAAGTATCGCTTTGTGGTCGTAGGAATAATACTCGATGCTGGTAAGCGGAGTGTCGTACTTATGGTTTCTGGTGTCCCACATTTCGTAAGTAACCTTGTTGACCTTAACGGCGTCGGTGTCTTTCGTCACGATTTGCACGCTCTTTTTGGTGTTGTATCCGATGCCCAGGCAATAAGTCGTGTTCACGAGTTCGGGCGCGTAAACGTTGGCGTCTTTGTCGTTCACGCTTTCTTTGACGTAGAAGGAATCCCAGTATGCCGGCAGGTTTTTCATGCCGGGTTTAAGCTTGTCGTAAATGCCGTCGACGCCCGGTTTCCAGTCGCTGGTGTGTGCCCAGGGACGCGAGCAGTACCATTCGTACATATCTTTCACGGGTACGCCGTCAACGTAAACGGGGCTTTCGTTCTCGCCGTAATAATCGGAATCAGCAAAGGTCTGGAACGGCAGAAGTTGCATTACGGAAGTAAGATTCTGTGCAAGCGGTCCCGCAAGTTTCTTTATGCCTTCCGAAATCGCGTCGACGCCCAGAACAACGCCGCCGAGGGTGTCGCCGACCGTTCCGTTTACAACGTCGGCAATCGCTCCGACGGGATCGTCAAGATAATAAATCGCGTCAAGAGAGCCCGCCGTTGCAGGCGAGAACGCGCGATACGAGCGAATGATCTGATTCGGTTTTTTGACGTCGGTTTGTCCGGGGTTTTTCGCTTCCGCGTCCAACCACTTGTTTTGAAGCCTTGCGATATATCCCGCAACGACGGGGCCGCCCATACTGTGCGACGTGAGAATTACTTCTTCCCAGCCGTTGGTCTGAATGAATTGTTCAAGAAGTTCGGAATTGACCCTGTTGTCGATGCGCCAGTCGTAGTTGAAAACGACGACGTCCCAGCCCTGTTCTTCGTATCTGGCTTTCAGGTCCAGACATTGCTGACGATACGCGGCGATTGCGCCGTATTGAATTTTTTCGCCTGCCGTGTATGCGCCGTATCCGTCGACGACTTCGCCGGAATCGTTATAAAGCGTTGACTTGAACGTGCCGTCCGCGGTTGTGGGGCGCACGTTTGCGGGGCGCAGATTCGGATTGTTGCTTTTGCCCTGCTCGTCAAGCGTGATTTGCCATAATAAGTTTTCGACGGATTCGTCCTTGTACTTCATAATGCCGTCGATTAAGTCGTACGTCGTCTTGTCGGTAAGCACCGCCATGACAAGTCCCATCATATCTCCGCCGGGGAACACCTGCTGGAAATAAACGCCCTCGGCAACGGGATCCCAGATTGCCTCGTTCGTCTTCGTGTCGTACAGACCGCCCGAAAGCAACGCCGTACAAATGACAACAGCCTTTTTATTCTTCGACGTTTCGCCCGGGGTTTCGCCGCATGCGGTAAGCACGCCAAGGCTCAAAACAACCACCACTATTACAAGCAGAATGCCGATAAGTTTCTTCTTCGCCTTCATATTTTCCTCCTGAAAAAGGGAACACTGACCCTTATACATTACTATAATAACATTACTTTGTGAAAATAACAACAACTTTTGTTTACATTTTTTGCCCGAAACCATTAAAAACCGACAACGAAAAACGGCAATCCCGCCGTTTCGGAATTGCCGTTTCGTCTGCTTTTTGAATTAAATTTCCGTCACCGTTGCCGTAAATCGTAATACCTGCATCGTAAAAGTTGCTCACTGATTTTTTCCTGTTAAATCACATTGATATTGACTTCAAAGAGAATATGAATTATAATTCTACTTAGCGTAGAGTTTTTAATTCTGCAAAATTTCTGCAAAACTTTTCTCGCCTATTCGTGTAGATTACAAGTAGGTTTACTTTTCCGAGTGGTTTTGATAGAATATTTTTAGAAAAAACAAGGAGTATCGATTATGAGCGAGCACAGTATTGGCAAAACAATTGCGTCTTTGCGTAAATCAAAGGGCTGGACACAAGTTGAACTTGCCGAAAAGTTAAATGTTAGCGATAAAGCCGTAAGCAAATGGGAAAGCGAAGCAGGCTTTCCGGAAATATCTCAATTGCCGGCAATGGCAAATCTATTTGGGGTAACTATCGATTACCTTATGACTGGTAAAACTGCAGAAAAAGAAATAATTATCAACTCAAAAGCAAAATTGCACGCAAAAACAGAGGCTGTTTCTTTTGCCGATAAAGTTAAGGATTTGCCGGACGATGAGTACAATAAGCAGGTGCAATCGGTTATACGTAACGGGATTATTAATATAAAAAAGTTAAAAGAAATCGCAACTTTTGCGACAATAAAAAGAGCATTATATGAATACCCTATTCATCCTTTTGAGTTGTTATATCAAATGTATCAACAACAAAAGTGGCGCGAATTGTTTGAATTTTCGGTTGATTTTACCATCAACGGATTATCGGATTCTATTATGAAACAAAACAAAACAGGTATTGAAACCGCAATCCTTGAAACTTGGACAAAAGACAATCAACCAAATGACATTAGAATCCTTTGTATTAATAATGACGAAATGTACGCTTCAAGAAGCGAAATATTAAGTAGTAGGCGAGACAATCACAAACAAAAAAACATTCAGGAGGTAGTCGACTATCTTAGCGCGGTAAGACAACGCATAATAGAAGAATTAGCCATTAAACTCGATAAAGACAGAATAACGGGCGAATTGACAAAAGAATACTTCGATTCTGAATTGAGCAAAGGAAATAAAGACCTCGTTATTATTAAATTATGTGTTCGTATGGAAGCAATACTAAAATGCGATTACAATTACCAAGGCGATTTTTCTGAAATGTTGGATAGTTTTTGCAATCAATTCGTGACCTACGACGATGAAAACAACAATTACGATCCATATACACCAGCAATGTTGAATCGTTTGAGACGTCAACGCAATAGCATAGTTCATGCCGAAAAAATTGGCGAACCGATGTCCGATGACGAAATTAAGCAATGCATTGATTACATTTGCTCTTTATAACGGAGGAAGTTATGAATAAATATCAAGAATATGTTTTGGATACAATTGCTAACGGCAACAAATTTGTTTTTTCTCTCTGTTGCCCTATTGATTCGATAAATGATTCGACGACTTGCGGTACGTTCGACGAAACAACAGATTCTTTCAACATAACGCAAGTTGACGATATAACAAAAACGCAATACTTGTTAATGATCGATATGGATGGTTTAGAAGTTAATCCTCTTGCCTCTCTTTCCATTCGCAAAAACAATCAATGGGAAGAAATTCCTTTTGCAAACAACCAATATAAAATTATTGCCGATTTCGATGACAGAATCGACACAATAAAGTTTTCTTTTGTCAATAAAATTGCAGACGATTATATCCTCAATGTCACCTATACCGAAGCCGACAAGGAACAATACTACGCAAAGTTAGAACAAGAACGAAAAGACAAATTGTTGACAACTGCCGAAATTAAAGTCTCTACCGGAGCCGATTTGGTAAACATTTATTTTCAACCTTGTTGCGATGAGTATGACCACACCGAAATCAAACTGTTTGTACCAAAAGACTATGTAACCACGGGCGGTCATGATCAGAAAAAACCGTCGGATTGGTCTATTATAAAAAAGTGCGACGTTCCAACCGAAGATTTTTACCAGTCAATAACTGGTCTCGCCTATGGAAAATATGCATTTATTCTCAAACAGTTTGACAAAAACAATCAGTTGTTGTTAGAAACTAACTATATTGAGTTTTTAATCATGGAACCTAACAAGCCAGAGTGCGGACAATTGAATATTATATAGACCTCTCGATAAGGTAAAATATAACGTTGTATGGAAAAAAATTCAATACAGTTTAATTCAGACATATCAAAAGATAGTACGGAAACCCGTATTGCTTTTTATACTAATATAGGTTTTTTCATAGAAGTAGCTCAAATGTTTGAATTTAATTTAAGAAAACTTTTATGCTACGAATCATCTGTCAAAGAGATTGAAAAAGACGGTCTGAGCAAGGAAAGCGTCACAAAAATATGCGGTGAAAAAGATGAAGAGTACGTTAAAACCTACACCGATAAATTGACATTGGGGCAATTAATTGGCAAACTGGAAAAAAACGCGTCTCTTTCAAGTGAAGTAATAAAACTGATTAAGAAAATTAACATCTATAGATCGTTTATTGTTCATAAAATTTTTCAAAATAATATAATTTCCGGGAACTTGAGTAAATCAGAAACTGTACACCACTATATCGAAACGAAATTAATTCCTATGACTAATAGTGCTATCGAGACGAATAAAATGTTAATTAAAATAATTGAATTGTATCGGGATGATTTGCGAAAATATAAAGCACAAGTAGGACTAATTGATTCAAAATAAACTTTGCATTGTTTGGCGATTCTATGAGAAATTTCCCCGTATTTTGTCAAGTTTTTTATTCTGCGTATTTATATCAGGCATTAGTTTTTCGGACACGAAAAAAGACCGCACGACAGCGGTCTTTATCATATTAACATTCGGTTGATTTATGAGAAATTGTACTGGGCGTTGTAGATTTCGGCATAGAAGCCGTTCTTTTTAAGCATTTCTTCGTGAGTGCCCGATTCCACGATGTCGCCGTTTTTGATGACCAAAATCACGTCGGCGTTGACGATTGTCGAAAGCCTGTGGGCGATGACGAAACTGGTTTTCTTACGCATGAGTTTGTCCATTGCGCCCTGTATCAGAAGTTCCGTGCGGGTATCGACCGAGCTTGTCGCTTCGTCCAGAATCAGCAAAGGTCTGTCCGACAAAAACGCCCTTGCGATCGTCAGCAGCTGTTTTTGTCCGCCCGAAAGGTTTGTGAGCGATTCGTTGACGACGGTGTCGTAGCCTTCGGGCAGCATCCTTATAAAGCCGTCGGCGTGCGCGGATTTGGCGGCGGCGATAACTTCTTCGCGCGAAACGTTGTCTTTGCCATAAGCGATATTGTCGTAAATCGTGCCGCCGAAAAGCCAGGTATCCTGCAACACCATCGAGAAACAGCCCCTTACGCTTTCGCGTGAGACTTTGCCCGTGTCCGTGCCGTCGATTATTATTTCGCCGGAGTTCGGATCATAAAATCGCATAAGAAGATTGACGATTGTGGTTTTGCCCGCGCCCGTAGGCCCGACGATCGCCACCTTTTGCCCTTTTTCGACGTGGATATTCATGTCTTTGATAAGCGGGTTTTCGGGATTATAAGAAAACGCGACGTGGTTGAAGTCGACGACGCCCTGGACGTTTTCGGGCATCTCGCCTTTCCTTACGTCCATTTCGGGTTCGTCAAGCACCTCGTACACCCTTTTCGATGCCGATGCAACCCTTTGAATACTGCTTATCGCGCCGGCGATTCTTTCAAGCGGGGACGAAAACATTTTTGCGTAAATGACGACGGCGATAATGTCAGCGACGCTGACTACGTCGCCGCCGATTTTCATACCTTCGATTGCGAAATACGCGCCGATTAAACATATCGCGACGTAGGCGATATTGTTCGTGAGCGACACGACGGGCGTGATTATCGACGACAGGAACGTCGCCCTTTCTTCCGCCTTGCACATTTCGTCGTTGACGCGCGCGTGCTTTTCTTCCTGGCGGTTTTCCACGTTGTAGCTTTTTATCGTCTGATACCCGGAATACGTTTCCTCGACAACCTGATAAATCTCGCCGGACGATTTGAACATCTTATCGAAATAAGGTTCGCTCTTCTTTGCGATGACGTACGACACGACGACCGACGCAGGCACAAACGCGATAACAATCAGCGCAAACACCCAGTTTATCGTGAAAATCATAACGATAATCGTCAGAAGTTGCAAAATTCCCATTAAAAGCGTTTCGACAATACTGTGGATACTGTTGCCCATTTGCGACACGTCGCCCGTCATTCTGTCAAGAAGTTGCCCCGCCTCCGTCCTGTCGACGTAAGACACGGGCAGGTACTTGATTTTCGTGGACATATCCATGCGAAGTCCCGCCGTAAAGTGCATGCTGACAATCTTGTTCGACGCCAGCATTTCGACGTAACTCAGCACCGAATACGCCGTATATATGACGATAAGAAGTATGAGCGTGTTTTTGATTTGTCCGACAAGATCGCCCGTCCCGTTATATGCGTTCAGGACGTCCAGGGCGTCCGACAAGAACTTGGGCGCGGCGATGTTTGCCGCCATCGTAAGCGCGCTTAATACGCACACCAACACCATGCCCCATTTGATTCTGCCGATTTCTCGGACAAGGCGCAGAATTATGCTTTTCGTTTCGTTTTTCGTCATTTTGTCGCCGCTTCGAAACCGTTTCATACTGCGCCTCCTTCGACCTTTTTTCCCGTCTGCGACTCGTAAATTTCACGATATTGTCTGCACGACGAAAGCAGGTCTTTGTGCGTTCCTCGCCCGACGATGCGCCCTTCGTCCAGGACGAATATTTTGTCCGCCGACGCCGCCGTCGACGCGCGTTGCGTCATTACAATTCTCGTTTTTCCCGAAAGGGTTTTATCGAGGTTTTCCTTGACGTGCGCTTCGGTCAGGAAGTCAAGCGCGGAAAAACTGTCGTCGAAAAGATAAATCGAACCATTTTTAAGCATTGCGCGCGCAATCGACAGACGTTGTTTTTGTCCGCCCGACAGATTACTGCCGCCGCTTAGTATTTCGTAGTCGAGCCCCGTTTCGAGGTTTTCGACAAATCCTTTCAGTTCCGCGACTTTCAGCGCGTCGTACACCTGCTCGTCGGAAGCGTCAGCTGCCGACATTCTGACGTTGCTGCCGATCGTGCCCGAAAATATCGTGGCGTTTTGAAGCACGCACGTCACGTTGTTTCTGACGCGTTTTCCGCTGATTTCCGACACGGATTTTCCGTCGTAGGATATTTCGCCCGAAGTCGGGTTAAAAAACTTCATAATAAGTTTGACTATGCTGCTTTTTCCGCTGCCCGTACCGCCGATGAACGCAACCTTTTCGCCGGGCGCGATATCGAAAGACACGTCGCTCAACGCGTTCTCCGACGCCCCTTCGTATCTGAAATCGACGTGCGAAAATTTAAGTGCGCCCGAAAAAGCGGGCAGGTTTTCGTCGTCGGGTTCTTTTTGAACTTCCGTTTCCAGAATCTCGTTGATACGTCTGCTGTTTACGGCGACTTTCGGCAAAAACGCAAGCATCATCGCAAACATCATAATGCCGTTCATGACAAGCGCGACGTACTGCACGATCGCGATAATATCCGCCCCCGTAACCGCCGACTTTCCGCCCTGCATAAGCTTTGCGCCGACGTACAGGATAAGAATCGTGACAAGGTTAAGCCCCAGCATGATAACCGGCGTAAGAAGCCCCATATTGACGTTGGCTTTTATGATGTTTTTCGCCATGACGAGCGTGGCTTCGTTGGCGCGGTCGCACTCGCGGTCTTCCCTGTTGAACGCGCGGATAACGCGGATACCCGTCAACCTTTCGCGGATAATGCTGTTCTGTTTGTCGATGTATTCGTCGCTCTTTTCCCAAAGAGGCATAATGCGACGCACGACGAAATACAGCACCGTCACGACGACCGGCACGAAAGTGAACATAATAAGCGCAAGCCACGGATCGGCAAGAAACGCCAGCGCGCTTCCGCCAAGCACCAGAATGGGAATACTGATGACTCCCTGCATAAGCATACTCGCGCACTCTTCCAGAAGCCAGATATCGTTTGTGCTTCTCGTTATGAGCGCGCCCGTGCCCCAGTGATTGAGTTGGTCGGGATTGAGCGTGTTTACCTTTTTGAAAATTACTTCGCGCAAGGTCTTTGAATATCTGCTGACGACGCCCGCCGAGATTTTGTAGGACAAAATGCCAACGACAAGCCCCATTATCGACACGCCGAGCATTATCCCGGAACACGCAAGCGTAACCGTCATATTCTGCCCGCCGATACCGTATTCCACGATATAACTCATAAGATACGGCAGCGCAAGACTTGCCGCCGAGGTTATCAGCGTCAGAAATACGACAAGCACTATTCTGCCCGCGTCGGGCTTTAACAGACGAAGCAACTTAAACATACTTTGAGATTATACCACACTGCACGCGGCGTTTGCGAGCGTAAAGATAACAAAACAATATATTTAATTATAGTTAGGATTTCCCGCAACAAAAAACCGCCTTTTCGGGCGGAATCTTGTCAAAAAGTATTCTTGTTTGTTTTTATGCGAATATGACGAATTGTGCAAGCATCAATATTCCGATTGTCATTCCGAACACCGTGAGAAGTATCGGACCCGCCCACCTGAACCATTTCGGATAAGTTACCGTCGTGAGTCCGAGCGTCAGTAAAAGCGTCGCGTTGGTAGGCATGAATACGTTGACGATACCGTCGCCGAAAGTGAACGCCAGCACCGCAACCTGCGGATTGATGCCAAGTTGCGAACATATCGCGCCTATCATCGGCATAAGCAGAAACGCCTTTGCGCTTCCCGACGTAATGAACAGCTCGAAAATCAGAACGACAAGGTATATTATCAGAATAAGCACCGCGGGGTTTTGCCCTTTTGCCGCGTTTATCGTGTGATACAATATGGTATCCATGACGTGTCCCGCCTCGATAATATAGCGTACGCTGCTGGCAATAAGCACCATTCCCGTTACGGGCAGCAGCGTCAGCGCACCTTTCAGCATTTCTTTTGCAAGGGCTTTGCCTTTAAGTCCGCTGTAAACGCACGCCACCACGCCGCCGATTATGTAAATCACGACGGTGATATACAATATATAATCCGCAAGTTTGAAACTGCCGAGCGCGGGTATATACGCCCCCTGTAAAAATATCGAAAGCACCGCAAAAAACACGATTGCGATCATACAGCCCGCAAAGAATTTGAGAGCCTTTGATTTTCCAGCGTCGTATACGAACGGACGATTTTCAAAATCGAAATTTTCTTTCCTTTTCAGATCTTCCTTATATACGGGCGAACGCTGCGGCTTTTTGTCAAGCATTTTCGCATACGGGAACATAAACGCCATAAGTATGACGTAACACAGCACAAACGTCAGAATCCTTATGCCGATTCCGCTGAACATGGGCACGCCGACAATCGACTGAGCGATACCGACGTTGAACGGGTTTACCACGCCCGCCATAAAACCGAGCCCCGCCGCAAGCACCGAAAACCCAAGCCCTATCAGCGCGTCCCAACCGAGACCATAGCTTAAAATCACCGCAACCGGCACGATGGGTATCACTTCCTCGCTCATGCCCGACGTCGTGCCGAGAAACATAAACGCCAGCGGCAACAAAAACAACAAAAGATATCGCTTATGGCCGTAATTATGACGTATGGATTCCACCATGTAAACAAGCACGTCGGTTTTGTCCAACGCGTTGAATACCGCGCCGATTACGACAAGCATGAACAATATCGCGACAAGCGTCAGCGTGCCGCTGCCGCCAAGCACCAGAAACGGCGAAAGCAGTATTTTCCACCAGGGAAGCCGCCCAAGCGACGGGTCTTCGTGATAATCGCCGCTGATATAAACGTTGCCATCTGCGTCCGTGCTTCTTTCGTACTGTCCGAGCGGCAACGTGTAGGCAAGCACGATCGACGCAATAATAAGCAGCACGACAACCACGACGGATATAATCACCGACGCTTTGCTTATCGCAAGGATTTTCGGCTTCTTTTGCTGAATCGCAATCGCGTCTTTGCCGTCGAGTATCGCAAACTCGTCCCCGACAGGGGTGTTTTCTTCAATTGTTTCCGCAACCTTTTCGGCAGTTTCCTCGGCGGAATTCACGCCTGTCGAATCTTCCGACAACGTTTCGTTTTTCTTTTTTCCTTTCATAATTTTATCCGAAAAAATTTAATGAGTTTACTATATCACTATATTCATAAAAACGCAAGAAATATTGCATAAATAATCGTTTTTCATTGCAAATTAATTCTTTTCTCGCATATTTATGCAATTATTCACGTTCTACAACAAAAAACCGCCCTAAAAAACACGACTTCTCCCCCCATCCTGCCTTGCAAAGCAACGGAACTGATTTTGCCGTGCAAAATCCCCGCATTGACGACATAGAAAAACAAGTTGAACAGGAGGTTCAACTTGTTTCTCGTTTGGTGGAGATGCGGGGTTTGCCTTACAGCGATTGTTACCGTAGGTCAATCGCGTGCAGACGAATGGGTTCACACGGCGACGCCGTGTTGCGATTTTTCAAAATCGCAATAAATCCCCGCTTCGGAATAAAAAAAGGAACAGCCTTCGCTGTTCCTTTTTTGTCTTTAACATACGAAAAAGCTACACCAAAGATATTGCCATTATGCTATGTTTTTATAAAAAGCGCAAGAAAAACCAGGAGTATTACCCGGGCTTATTCTCATCTTATATCTGTACAGAATATCCCACAGAACAAGTAATTTAATTTTATTACCTTTCGTTTGCCAATTCGTTTTCCTCCTTCCTCGTTTTTATAGAAAAGAGCCGGCTCTTATTTGTTAAAACGCCAGTGCGTTTATCTGCTTGCCATCGTTTTCAAACGAAACGAATGCGAAACTGCCCGCCCCGCCCGTTGCTTTCAGCGCATAGACAAAACCGGGATTTTGCTCCATACCGATGAGGGCGTTTGCTGCGGTTGTTCCGATTTTAGCGTTCAGTTCTTCCGCACTGCCGATTTTTAAGACGACGTCCAGCGTATGGAAGAAATCCGAGGTATCGTCACCCGAAAGATTGTTGAGCGTAAGATACTTAGGAACGACAGTGTAGGAAATCCCTTCTCCTTTTTCAATGCGAACGACGGAAGTCACATACAACGCGTCCGGCACGATACCTTTAAGCAGATTGAAAGGAAAACCTTCCATATCGTTTTTGAACGGAGTAAGATCCAGTTTCACCGTCACGTTCAGGTCGGCGTTGCCCGTTTCTGCGTCGATTTCGGTAAAGGCAATTTGCAAAACGCATACGGAAATTTCTTTATCCGCTATCGTCAGTTCTCCGCCCGTCTGCTGATGAAATACGATTTCGGCAAGAGCACTCGCCTGCCGTTCGGAGAGGAAAACGGGCTTTGCCGTAGCGCCCGACAATGCAAGCGCCGTAAAATCGACGGTGTACCCCTCGTAGCCTTTGCCTTCCTCGTAAAGCACGACGTCGCCCAACTGACTGTCCGTCTGCGATTTCAGATCGGCAAGATCTTCGCTTCGATACGCCGCAGGGAAAGATTCCTGCTCGTTTACAGGTTGACTTAATGTTTTCAACTGTCCTACGGTGCGGAACAAGTCTACGCCTAAATTCACCCGCGCGACGATATACACGCTGATCAGCGCCACGGCTAAAATTCCGATAATTACGATAAGACTGATAATCAGTTTCTTGATTGCGCTCATTTTTTCTCCCGTTTTACTTCTTTTTGAAGATGGCAATGAGGTCGGCGAACTTCTTTTTCTTGATTACGAACCAGAACACCGAAAAACCTCCGACACCCGCTACTGCAACAGAGCCAACCGCGATACCCACAATCGCGCCGTCCGCAAACGTTCCTTCAACGGTAACGCCGTTTTGGCTTTTGAGCGTGCCGTTCGGCGCGGCAGGCGAACCGTCGCACGCAGCTAACGGAATAGCTATAAGCAAACACAGAATAATTGTAAATATCCATCGAGTGCGAATTTTCATATTTCTATCCTCCCGCAAAAATGTATGCGCAAACGCCTATTCGGGCGTTTGCGCAGATTATTAAGTTTTGTCGTTTTTATCAATTCTGTTTGCAAATCGTTTCGTTCCGTCAGCAAAGACTTGCGCTGACCGTCACTCCCGTTTGCTTGGTTGCGGAATAGATGACGATATAATACGTTCCTGCCGCAGGTGTGCTGTAATAGGTGTCGGTGTCGCCTTCTTTCTTTTCGACAGGGTTGCCGTCTGCGTCAACAAATTGCCAGGTCAGACCGGTTGCGGGAGACGCATCGAGTTGCAAATCATGACCGTAATCTCCGTGCAGAATGTCATCCGTCAACGTAATCGAGTAATATTTGTAAGTGTTGTCCCACAACGTTACGTTTGTTTTCGAGAAGGTTCCGTTACTGTAATCGAGAGCAGTAAAGTTGTTTCCGGCAAAGTGTGTGACGATCATCTCGTACTCGCCCGGAGTGACGAAAGGCATTTCAAGATATTTGACGCCGTTGTCCATCAATCCTTTGCGGGTTTGCGCGTCTTCATCGCTCACCGCCATAAATTGACCTGGCCCTTGCGTTTGAAGGCCTTCTTTGACAAGTTGTTTGTTTGCGTCGTAAATCTTTGCTTGCGCATGGTTGGTGTCGGTCTGTTGCAGAGTGCCGTCAACCTTGTTCATATTGATCCAATAGTAGCCGTTGGCAAAACCGCAGTCCTGCACTTCGTAGCGGAAGTAATAGGTGCCTGCCTCGGCCACGGTAAATCTGACTTTCGTCTGCACTTCGGCATCCGATTTCACGAAGTTGACGTCGATATACTCCATGGTGACGGTTTCCGTTTTCGTTTTTTCACAAACGGTGCAGGTGTACGTCTTCTCGCCGTCGCTCGTAAAGGTGGCTTTCGTTGTGACGGTGCCTTCGTCCCAGGTATGCGCCGCTTTGTCAAGCTGCTCGTTGCAACCGCTCACGGTGCATTCGTGCCAGTGGTTGGTTGCGTCTTTGCTCCACTCGGCAGATGCGGCATGGGTGTGCGCCGCTCTTACGTATCCGCACACGTTGCATGTCGTGTCCGCGTCGTTGTCATACGTATGCGCCGCTTTGTCGGCAACGTCCGTGTGACCGTCCTGCGTGCATTGATGCCAATGCTCGCTTGCGTCGTGCGACCAAGTTTGAGAATAAGTATGCGTTTCGGGAGTTTCTTCGCCTTTGTCTTTGTTGCAAGCAACAAGCATAGTCGCTCCCAAAACGAGCACGAACACAACGCTCAAAATTGCTCTGATTGATTTTTTCATAAGATAACACTCCTATAATTTTTTATTTTTTCGGGGCGTTAGCACCCGTCAAAACCATTTTGCAATTTGCTCAAAGAGAATCCACAACGTCGCAAAGGTAATCGGTCTGCACGGACTCGTAGAAGAATACGTCTATAAACCCATTCTCCTTTGCTTGTTTTACTTTTTGAGCAATTTCGGGGTCGGAAGCATTGTCGCACAATAACCCAGCTTTCATAGTCGTATTTTTCTTTTTTGAGCGCAAAATCGCTTCCATACGGCGATCTAAAGATTTCTCCGTCGGACGACCGACGTCCATCAAAAGAACGTCAGCAAAAAACGTTTCGCACGCCGTCGCAATCTTGTCGGGGTCTTGCGAAAGCGATTGCTCCACAAAGAAGCCCGCCTTTTTCAATGCGCACCTCACTGCTTCGCACACGAGAGTGTTTTGGATTGCGACAATCACTTTTTTCATTCTTCTTTTTTCTCCATGACTTGCCGACGTCACCGCGCGGGGACGGACGATATGCAAGCCGTATAAGTTGACTTTATAATATTTTATAATTTTTCTTTTTGCGCGGGGAGTGTCAAATGACACCCTTTTGACGATTCTTTTAAAAAATCGCGTCGCATATAAAGAAAAATCGACTGCGATTTGCAGTCGATTGATTACGTTTTGGTTTTTTGTCACGGATTGTCCGCATATGCTTTTGTTCACTTAGATATCGTCTTCCGTCCTATCAAGTATGGTAAGCCCCGATTCTCTTGCGCGCACGGCAAGTTCGGTGCGGCTTCTGAATCCCGTTTTTTCAAGCATATTGGCAACGTGATTGCGCACCCTCTTTTCCGAAATGCCGAGTTTTTCCGCAATTTCCGCGTTCGTGAACCCGCCCGTCATCTCGCGTAAAATTTCAAGTTCTCTCTCCGTCAACTCTCCGCTTTTCGCAAGTCCGAGTTGAATTTCGGGCACGTCGTCGGGATAAACGGATTCGCCGCTCAGCACGCGTTCGATAATCGTTAAAATCGGTTCCGGGCTGAAATCCTTATACCAAAAGCCCTCTACGCCGATCTTTTTCGCCCGTTCTACGTAAGAACATTCGGGCATACTCGTAACGATGATTATTTTTACTTTTTTATTCTGCGCCTTTATTTTTTCCGCCGCGACGAGACCGCTCGCCCCGTTTTTGGTTACCACGTCCATCAACACAAGGTCTACGGCGTGCCTTGTGCAGCAGATGTCCGCAATGGCGGCGTTGTCGATGGATACGGTAAGATTAAATTTAGGTTGCGCCTTTATAATCACCTCGAAAAGTTGCCGCGGCATCGCCTGATCTTCCACGATCATCACGTTGATTTTATCGCTCATCTTCTTTTTCTCCTTTCGGAATACTCACGGAAAGCAGAAACCGCGGAAAACTTTCCGTTTTCATACTACCGCCCGCCATTTCCGTTATTCTACGCAAAGAGGAAAGTCCTCCTCCCTCTACGATTTCCGCTTTCGGCGGTCTGCCGTTATTACCGATTCTTGCCGTAAAAAATGCCCTGTCGTCCGATACCGATATATAAAGTTCGTCGCCGTCTGCGTGCCTTGCGGTGTTGGTGATACACTCGAACACGGCGTTTGCAAGAATTTTTTCGGCGACGCTCCCTTTCGGCGGGCGCACGCCCGTGTACAATATTTTCACGCCTACGCTTTCCGCCGTTTTTTTAATTTCTTCCGCCCTGTCCTCTTCCGTTTCGGGCGAGGAAACAAACGAAACGACGCCGTTCCATTCGCGTATCAACGCCTCTTTGTCGCCTTCCCCCTGCAAAAGCGCTCTTTTGGTTTTCAGAATCAGAGAACCCATACCGTCATGCACCTTCACCCGCGCCGCAAGCGTTTCCCGCTCTTTGGTCACCTCGGTTACCGTTTCGCCGTACTTGCGGAGTCTTACGTTCATTTTCCGGAGTTCCTCGTTCTGTTCTTCGACTTTCTTTTTGAGTGCGAATTCACGGCTGATGTCCGAACCGGACAACTCGTAAACGGTCTTGCCGTCTAAAATATGGTTGATCCGCTTGTAACAACATGCCCTCCCGTCTTTTTTCTCGACGAGCACCGAATCGCCTTCCCGGCTGCAAACGATACCGTCCGCTACTTTGCCTTCGCACATAGCCGACCAGAACGCCGCGCCGTCCGAAAGCGGCATTCCCGTAATTTCTCTGCATTCGTCGCCTATTTTTCCGTTCGTCAAAAGCAGCCGCCCCGTTTCGTCGTAAAAGCACAGCCCTGCGGGCAATACGGAAATCGCGTCTTTGACGGACATAGCGGTAAGAGACGACAACCGCTTTTTTATGACGAGCGCCAGGCACAAACAGACCGACGCGAGCAGTAAAAAAGCCGCCGTAACAACGCACCGCGCGGGCAAAAAACAAAACGAACCCGAAAAGTCGCTTCGATTTTTACCTAAATCGCGAATCTGAATGCCGTCCGCCAAAAAGCAGAACGTCAGAACCGCGCATACCGTACAAAGTAATTCCGGCAGAATATACCGCAATTTCAGCCGGTACGAAAGGCTTATCGCAAAACATACCACCCCGACAAACGCCGCAAGCAACAGCAGGATAAGCGTGCCGCGAAAAACGGCTTCGTTGCAATCGACGAACGGTATCATACAATCGCCTCCCTTTCGCCGAACGACAGCGTTGCATACAGCGTTTCGTCCTGTATCTGCAAACGAACCGACGCTCCGAGTTTTTCGCATTCACGGCTTCGCCAATTCTCCGGTATGCTTTCTCTTGCGTTATCGAGGGCTATACGGCAATGCAATAACCCGTTATTAACCGACAGCCGTACAAGACACGCGGAAAGATCGGGAAGCGCGCTCTCTATGCAGTCCTCGAAAAATTCGTACAGAAAAGTAACCTGCCCGATAAGGGCTGTGCCGTCGCCCTCAAAAATCACCGACGCCGCCGCGCCGTAGAAAGAAAGCGCGTCCGTAGATTCGCGTATAGCGTATAAAAGTTCCGATAACTGCGCCCGACCGTTCTTCGCAAGCATAGCGAGATTGCTGCGCCTCTTTAAGTAAACACCGTATACGACGGCAAGACGAAGTGCCTTTTCTTTCTCTACTTCGCTTATCGCCCTGGAAAAACATTTTTTTATCTTTTTCAGATGCGGACGAAAAATTGCAAAAATCCCTTTGTACAGATTGTTCTGTTCTTCGATTTTAGAGCGCTGCTCTTTCAGTTTGTTTTCTGCGGCAATCAGGTCGCTCTCCTCCGCAAGCGTTTGGTTTATTTCCGCAAGAGATTCGTTTATTTTATTGATGACCGAATAATCCTCCGTCCAGAACACCTCTCCGCCTCGTATCGCTTTTGCGCGCAGAACAAGGTCTTCGCTCAGTTGGGTTTTTGTTCCGTTTGCCGCCAAAGTCGCTTGTTCGCGCGTGATTTCGGGTGCATTCTTGGAACTTAAAACGACGTTTAGATTTTTATCCGCAATACTTGCAGAAATGTCCGCCAAATAAAACAGTCCTTCGTGATTGACGTTGGACGGTATAAATCCTATGCGGATAAGGCTCTCAAAAACAATTACAACGCTAAAGACAACCGCTTCCGGCATTCTGATAAAGACGGGATCGAACACTTCTCTCAAAACGCAGAGCACGATACAAACAATAAACAAAACGAGGGGAATCCACGCCTTTTTTCTGCACCCCGAAACGCGGCATTTGATATAGAGCAATACGCCGATGGAAAGATACAATACGGCAATCCACGACAGAATAAAATAGTACCCCCATTCCCATTTATATATTTCGTTGGAATATTTGAGCCCTTTTGCAAAAGAAAACACCTGCTCGTGGAGATCGTTCGTAAAAACCAATAGAATCAGCGCCGCCGCAGGCAGAAACAGCAGATACCATCCTTTTGCAAGCGGTTTTCCGTCTTTGCGTCCCATACCCAGCAGCGTAATAAGCAGAACCGCGGGAGCAAGGCAGTGCGGGATATAATAGGAATACCATAAATACCGCATCACCGTTCCGTCGTAAAAAACGTGATATTTGAGAAGTCTGACAAAAAGGATCCCCCCCATCAGCGCTATCACCACGATAATCCCCGAGCAAATGCTTTTGTCGGAAATGCGGCTGATCACGGACGCCGTCCAATACGCGAGGAGACCGAAGAAAATATATTGCGTCAATAACGCAATCGTTGTTTTAACGGACCAATCGGAAATATAATCGTCTACCGTTTGCAGTACACAAGCAGTAAGGAAGAAGAACGCGGCAACTGCGACATATAATAAATCTTTTTTCTTCGACCTTGTCAGATTCATTCTATTACACTCCTTTATATGTTGCCGCCTTGTCGCCTATGCACGAGAATTCCACTATGTCGCCTATGTCACAGTTGAGATATTCGCAAATACGAAGCAGCGTTTCCACAGAAACAGGTTCTTCTTTATATAGTTTCGTAAGCGTATTCGGCGCAAGTTCAACCGCCTTCCTGAGTTCAGAGCCGTTCATCCTTTTATCAATCAGCAATTTCCATAACTTTGAATAACAAATTTTACGCATCGATTCGCTCCTTCTGCTTTTCGTTTAAGTAGTTTATGCCATATTGATTATAACACATTTTTTCTATAAAGACAATAGGTTATCTCTTTGATTTTATAAAATCTCTTATAAAAATGCGATTCATTCCCAAAGAAAATACAAAAGGCATAGAAGCTCTGTCCCTTTGTTTATATATTTTCTCTAAAACTCTCGTATCGTTTCAAAACAGAAAAACGCCGGAGCATAAATTCCTGCGTTTGACATAAAGTCACGCTATAATCTATCCCTTGGTTCAATCTGTTCAGCAATTCGCAAGTTTTTATCTTCGACGACGGCTGTATGTAATTACGAAACCATTCGTCCAACCACATTCCATATTTCATATTGTTCTCCTTTTCGTTATTACTATAATTATAAT
>UMHQ01030472.1_pt1 | contig 68208 bp, 61 predicted proteins | sample 1965531 | NCBI WGS metagenome assembly UMHQ01 (sample SAMEA4836098, study PRJEB28245) | human gut metagenome | biome: gut microbiome; material: fecal sample | place: Denmark | collected 2008 | reverse complement strand
GGAGCGTACCATGGAGGATCAGCAGATCATCGAGCTGTATTGGGCCCGGTCCGAGCAGGCCATCCGGGAGAGCGAGACGAAGTACGGGGCCTTCTGCCTCTCCATCGCCCGGAACATTCTGGCCCAGGAGCAGGACGCGGAGGAGTGTGTCAACGACACCTGGCTGCGGGCCTGGAACGCCATGCCGCCCCAGCGGCCGGGCATCCTGTCCGCCTTCTTTGGAAAGCTCACCCGGAATCTGTCCCTGGACCGGTGGCGGTATAACCGGGCGGCCAAGCGGGGCGGGCCCCAGGTGGAGACGGCCCTGGAGGAGCTGGGGGAGTGTCTCCCCGCCCCCGGCCGGCCGGAGGACCACCTGGAGGAGCGGGAGACCGCCGATCTCATCTCCCGGTTCCTCCGGGAGCAGCCCCAGCTGGACCGGGTGCTGTTTCTGCGGCGGTACTGGTACCTGGACTCCGTCGCGGCCCTGGCGGAGCGGTTTTCCATGAATGAGAACACGGTCAAATCCAGGCTTCACCGCACCCGCCTGCGTCTGAAGGAAGTCCTGCTGCGGGAGGGGGTGGCGGTATGACTCGGGAAGAACTGCTGGAGGCCATCGGCCGGGTGGACGACGACCTGATCCAGGAGGCGGAGGACTGCCGCCTCCCCGCCCGCAGGCCCGGCTTGCCCCACTGGAGGCCTCTGGCCGGCGGGCTGGCAGCCTGTCTGGTGCTGGCCGCAGTGCTCTATCTGCCCTTCGGTATGAGCGGCGGCGGAGACAACACCACCTCCGGCGCGGCGGGGAGCTCGTCCGCCGATCAGGAAGTTGAGTCGGAGAGCTCCGCCGGGACCGCCCAGGACAGCGGCTCCGGCTCGGGGAGCGGCGCGGCGCTCCCCGGGGAGCCCTCCGCCGGAGATGAGAGCTCCGGCGGCGCCTCCTCACAGGAGGGGGGCGCGGCCCAGGATGTGCTGCGCACCCCCGCGGGGGAGTATACCCTCACCGGCGAGATGGCCTCCGCCCTGCCGGAGGGCAGCCGCCAGCTGGGCGTGCTCTTCCTGGAGGGGGAGGACAGCCAGGACCAGCTGTACACCTCACGCCGGGAGTACGCCGGGTGCATGCTGTGGGAGGGGCCGGATGGAACCCTCTATGTAAAGCTCCCCGGAAACGGATATGCCCTGGCCCGGCCGGCGGAATAGCGCCATCGCCCGGGTGGAGGCGCAAAAGCTGTATCCCAAACCGTGGAGAAATCCGCTGGAATCAGACGATTCCAGCGGATTTCAGCTTGTCGAAAAACCTCTGTTCAGACGAATCCGCCCGAGTGTTGGCGGGGGAGCTCGAGGGGGCGGCAGCCCGCCTCGAGTGGGATCGAATGCCCTGAATGCCTTGCAGGGCAAGGCATTCAGCGAGCGCAGCAAGGACTTTTCCGCCGCGCAGCGGCGGGAAAGTAACGGCATTTTTTGACAGGGAAAGGGGACCGGCGCCTGTCCGGCGGGCGGCGGTTATCCCAGCATATGGAGGAGCTCCGGCAGCTGGGACAGGTTGTTCAGCACAAAATGGGCGCCGGCAGCGCGGAAGGTCTCCTCCGCCCGGCGGCAGGCGGCCCGGCGCTCCTCCGGGGTGAGGGCCTCGTACTCCGCCTGGCTCAGGCCCAGGACGGAGCTGCCCTCGACGACCCCCACCGACCACACCCCGGCGCTGACCCCCTCCTGGATGTCGGAGACGGTGTCCCCCACCTTCACGGCGTTCTTCACACTGGAGACCTCCAGCGCCTTCAGGTTTTCAAAGATCATGTAGGGATAGGGGCGGCCCTTGCCGCCCACCCCGTCGGGGCTGATCCAGAAGTCGGGGGCGTAGCCCAGCTGGGCGGCCTTGGGGACAACAATGTGCATCATGGAATCGGTATAGCCGGTGGTGGAGCCGATCTTCAGCCCCATCTCCCGCAGAACGGCCGCCGTTTCCACCGCAAACGGCTTGGGTGTGGAAAACTGGTCCAGGATGGAGAAGAGCTTGGGCTCAAACTGGGCGTACACCGCCTCCACGTCCTCCTCCCCGGCGGGACGGCCGTGGGTCTCCTCCCAGGCCCGGGCGATGCGCTCCATCCGGAGCATGGTGCGGATGTGGTCCCGCTTCAGCATGCCCATGGGCTTGCGGGTCTCCACCAGGGTGACCGGCACGCCGTGGTGGGCGAAGGCCTCCTGAAAGGCCTGGACGGGGGCGAAGCAGCCGTAGTCCACGGTGGTGCCCGCCCAGTCAAAGATGACGGCCTGGATCATGCGATCTCCTCCTTATGGGCGGCCAGGAAGCCGGCGATGATGGCGGTGAGCTTCTCCATGTCCTCCGGGTAGATCTCCCCGATGTTGCCCACCCGGAAGGTGTCCGCGTCGGTGAGCTTGCCCGGGTAGAGGACGTAGCCCCGCTCCTTGATGTAGGTGTAAAACTGGGAGAACTGGAAGGACACCCCGGCGGGATAGAAGAAGGTAGTGATGATGGGCCCCTGGTGGCTCCCGTCGATGTAGGGGGTGAAGCCCATGGCGCGCATCTTCTCAATGAGCAGGCGGTTGTTCTCCGCGTAGCGACGGTGCCGGGCGGGGATGCCCCCCTCCTCCTCCAGCTCGTCCAGGGCCTTGGAGAAGGCCAGCACCACGTGGGTGGGGGAGGTGAAGCGCCACTTGCCGTCCTTCTCCATCCCCTTCCACTGGTCCAGCAGGTCCAGGGACAGGGAGCGGGCCTTGCCCTCGCTCTCCAGCAGCTTGTCCCGGCGGCACAGGATGAAGGAGAAGCCGGGCACCCCCTGGATGCACTTGTTGGCGCTGGACACCAGGAAGTCGATGCCCCAGTCGGAGACCGGGATATCCACCCCGCCGAAGGAGGACATGGCGTCCACGATAAAGGTCCGTCCGGCGTCCCGGACCACCTTGCCCACGGACTGGATGTCGTTGAGGATGCCGCTGGTGGTCTCGCTGTGGACCATGGCCACGTGGGTGATGGCCAGGTCCTGGGCGAGCAGCTGGGCGACGCGGGCGGGGTCGGGGATGCGGTCATAGTGCTCCGCGTAGTGGACATAGGGGATGCGGTTGCGGTCGCAGATCTGGGTCATGCGCACCCCGTAGGCCCCGTTGGAGCAGATGAGAACCTTGTCCTCATCCCCTACCACGCTGGAGAGGACGCTCTCCACCCCGAAGGTGCCGCTGCCCTGCATCAGGACAACGGTGTAGTCGTCCTCGGACACGTGTCCCAGCTGGAGCAGCTGGCGGCGGATCTTCCGGGTGACGGCCTTGTAGTCGTCATCCCAGGTGCACCGGTCCACCAGCATCTCCTCCTTCACCGTGTCGGTGGTGGTCAGGGGACCGGGGGTCAGCAGTTTATAGGTATTCATGGTCGGTTCCTCCTTTTCTCACAGACAGCCGGTTCAGCCCTTGGCCCGCTCGGACAGCTCCTGGTGGGCGGTGAACAGCTCGAAGGTCAGAGGCTCGTCAAAGACGCTGGGGTAGGCGGACTGGTTGGCGGGGTCGGCGGTCTCGCCCTCATAGAGGGGGTTGGGGTAGGTCTGGATCAGCTCGGCGCGGCCGTTTTCAATGATGCACTGGGCCATCTCCATGGCCAGGGGGTTGGTGTCCTCCCCCTTGTCCAGGACGGCCACCGACTCGGTGAGGGAGAAGTTGCCCTCGGTGGGGTCCACGTAGTCGATGGGCAGGCCGTCGGCCTTGTCGGCCACCGCCTGGTGGCGCAGGCCGAAACCGATGGCCACCTCGCCGGCCCGGCACAGCTTCAGGGGGCCGGAGCCGGAGGTCTCGATGTGGGCGCCGCAGTTGTCATAGATGGCGGCCAGAGTCTCCTCGGCCCCGTCCTCACCGTAGGCGTCCACCAGAGCCTGGATCAGCAGCCAGGCGGTGGAGGAGGACTGGATGTCGGTGACGGCCACCTGTCCGGCGTACACCGGATCGGCCAGGTCCTTCAAACAGGTGGGGGTGGGCAGGTTCTCCGAGGCCATCAGCTCGGTGTTCAGGATGATGGCTCCCTCCTGGGAGGTGATGGGGGCGGTGTAGTCGGGCACCTCCTCCAGGGTGTTCACCTCAAAGTCCAGGGGCAGGAACATATTGTTCTGCTCCTGGGCGCTCTGGAGGTAGAAGGTGCTCATGGTCACCAGGTCGGCCTCCAGGTTGGTGCCCTCGGCCAGCAGTTTGCCCCCCAGCTCGGAGGTGCCGTAGGTCTGCACGATGTACTTGCCCTCGTAGCCGCCCGCGTTCAGGGCGTTCTCCATGGCGGTGATGGCCTCCTCGTCGGCGTTGGAGTAGATGACGATCTGGTCATCTCCGGAGCCGGAGCCGCCGCCGCAGCCGGCCAGGAGGGACAGGGACAGGGTCAGGGCGGTGCCCAGGGCGAGATACTTACGGATGTTCATTGTACAGCTTCCTTTCTTTTGGCAAAAAGTTGGATGGGACGGCGCTCTTTCACCAGGTGGGCCGCCTTATAGCCGGCCAGACAGGAGAAGAGCCCCTTGGCGATCAGGTTGGTGGCCAGGATCAGCAGGGAGAGGACGAACACCTCGTTGAAGCGGTTCACGTACTGCAGCTGCTTGATCATGGTGGTGAGGACCATGGTCCGGGCCCCGGCGATGAAGATGAGGGCGCTGATGGTGACCATGGAGTTGATGAAGTAGTAGCTGAACACCTCGATGAGGCTGGACAGGGCGTTGGGGGTGACCACCCGGAGGATGGTCTGGAGCCAGCTGTCCCCCATGAGCATGGCGGTGGTCTCCCAGCCGGCGTTCATCTTGGACAGGGAGTTCTTCATCATCAGATAGGGGGTGGAGAAGTAGTGGACGATGTTGCACAGGATCATCAGCAGCAGGGTGTTCTGCAGCCCTGTGCCGGAGAAGAGGAACATGTAGGCCACGCCCAGCACCATGCCGGGGATGGCGTTGGTCACCAGGGCGATGCTCTCGATGACCCGCTTGTACCGCGGGGACAGGGTGCTCCGGGCGGTGATGAGGGCGGCGCCGTAGGCCGCCAGGGTGCCCAGAAAGGCGGTGAGCAGGGCCATTACCAGGGAGTGCCAGTAGACGGTGATCAGCTCATTGTCTGTAAAGACGGCGGCAAAGTGCTCCAGGGAGAAGCCGGTCTGATAGGGCCACTCCTCCACCAGGGGGACCACAAAGATCACCGCGAAGATGGACAGGATGGCCACCGAGATCACGGCGCTGGAGATGCCCCAGCCCGTGTCCCGCAGGGGGTTCTTCCGCAGGTCCGCCTGGGAGATGCGGGTGTAGCGGATGTTGAACCGCTCCAGCAGCTGGAGGATGCAGATGCTGCCGATGGAGGGGATGAGCATGATCATGGCGATGACCGCCCCCCGGTTGAAGTCGGGGATGCCCCCCAGCATCTGGTTGTAGAGGAGGGTGGCGATGACCTCATAGCCGCCGCCCACCGAGGCGGGGATGCCGAAGTCGGTGAAGCACAGGAAGAAGGCCTGGATGAAGGCGCCCGCCAGGGTGCCCAGCAGGGGGCGGAGAATGGCGATCCAGAAGGTGGCCAGGTCCCGGTCCCCCATGACCTTGGAGACGATGATGGTCTTTTTGTCCACAAAGCCCATGGTGTTGTGGATCAGCAGGAAGGCCACCGGGATGGTGTAGATCACATAGCCCACCAGCAGCCCGCCGAAGCCGTAGATGTCAAAGAACTGCCGCCCCAGCAGGCGGGTGAGCAGTCCCTGGCGGCCGAAGGAGTAGATGATGGCGAAGCCGTAGGTGATGGTGGGCAGGAACATGGGCAGGGTGGCGATGGCGGTGATGAGCCGCTTGGCCCACTTGGGCAGCTCGGTGTAGTGGACCGCGTAGGCCATCAGGAAGGCGATTATGGTGGCGACTACGGCCGACGCGGCCGCCACCGCGAAGCTGTTGCCCAGAGCCGTGAGAAACCCGTCCCGGGTCACCACCGAGACATAGAACTCCCCGGTGAGCCCCCCGTCCCCCAGCAGGGACTTGCCCAGCAGCAGGAGGATGGGGGCGGCCAGAAAGCCCACAAACAGAAGGGTGATAATCCAGAAGATCCCCTTCAGCTCCCAATTTTTCCGTCTCATGGCGCCTCTCCTCACACGGCCTCACCGGCCAGCTGAGGGCGGTCGCCGAACAGAGCGTAGATGTTGCCCCGCTTGATCTCCAGCTGGCGGAGGATGAACTTGCGCACAAAGTCGTTCTTGGGCTGGTGGATGATCTCGTCCGGCTTGGCGTACTGGGAGATGGTCCCCTGGTCGATGATGAGCACCCGGTCGGACAGGGTGAGGGCCTCCTCCGGGTCGTGGGTGACGATGATGGTGGTCAGGTGGTACTCCCGGGCGATGGTCTTGATGCGGTCCTTGATGGACTCCTTGATGACCCCGTCCAGGGCGGACAGGGGCTCGTCCAGCAGGAGAATCCGGGGCTTCATCACCAGGGTGCGGGCCAGGGCCACCCGCTGCTTTTGACCGCCGGAGAGCTGGTCGATGCGCTTGTTCAGGTGCTCCCGCAGGCCCAGCAGGTCGATGAGCTCGTCCACCTCCTCCTGGGAGGAGATGCCCGGCTTGTTCCGCAGGCCGTAGGTGATGTTCTGCTGCACGTTTAAATTGGGGAAGAGGGCATAGTCCTGAAAGACGATGTTGAAGCCCCGCTTCTCCATGGGGGTGCGGGTCAGGTCCTCCCCGTTGTAGCGGATGGCGCCCTGGTCGGCGTCCACGATCCCCAGGATCATGTTCAGCAGCGTGGTCTTGCCGCAGCCAGAGGGGCCCAGGATGGAGACGATCTCTCCGTCCTCCACCTGGAGGGAGATGTCCTTGAGTACGGGCACTCCGTCAAAGGACTTTTGAAGGTGCTCCAGTTCCAGCATGAAAAACCGCTCCTTTCTCGGTTTCAAAAGTTTATGTGGGAGCCGTCGCACGTCCGGCGACGGTGTAATCCTAGCAAATTCCAGCCCCGGGAAACAAGCGCAAAAGGTTTAAGTTTCCATTAGAGAAGCGTAAAAAGGCATCAAAAAGCGGGGGCTTTCCTTGTAATTTTCTTACAAGAAAAGCCCCCGCCGGAGCCCCTCACTCCTCCGGATAGCCCCGGTCGGCGATGACCGCACCGCTCTTGTCCAGACTGCGGGAGAAGCGCTCGTAGTCGCTCTGAATGATCCCCATGTACAGCAGGTCCACCACCGCCAGGTCGGGGATGCGGGAGAAGATGGCGGTGCCGTAGATCACCGCCTCCTCGCCCCCGGTGCAGAGGCACACATCGGCGTACCGGGCCAGGAGGGGATTTTTCCGGCTGGTGATGGCGATGGTGCCCGCCCCCGCCTTCCGGGCCAGCTTGAGCGCCTTCACCGTATCCATGGAGCAGCCCGAGTGGGAGAACGCCACCGCCACATCCGCCACCCCCAGGTGGGCCGCCCCGATCTGCTGCAGGTAGGCGTCGGTGTTCATCCGGCAGCAGAGCCCCAGGTAGGTCAGCTTGGTCAGAAGGTCGCCGGCCGGGGTGCAGGAGTTCTCCACGCCATAGATATCAATGGTTCGGGCCGTGGCGAGCATCCGCACCGCCCGGTCCAGCTCCTGGGGGGAGAGAGACTTCAGCGCCTCCTCCAGCAGGCCGCCGGACACCCGCACCTCTTTCAGCGGCAGGTCCTCCAGCTGATCCCAGGGTTTTAAGTCAAAGCCCCCCAGGTGGTCGAAGTAGGCCTCCCGCTCCGTCCCCTGGCTGCGGTCCCGCAGCAGGCAGTATTTGAAGTTTCGGAACCCTCCAAACCCCAGGGCCTGGACAAAGCGCACCACGGTGGGCTGGCTCACCTGGACCTGGTCCGCCAGTTCCGAGATGGTCTGCTGGGTGCAGGTTTCCGGATGGTTCAGCACATAGTCGGCCACCCGCTGTTCCGAGGGCCGCAGGGACGCGTAAGTCTTTCGAATCCGGTCCAAAACCTGAATATCGTGCCGCATAGCAACATACCTCTCGCCTTGTAATAAACTTACATGTTCTGTCCGGTGGGAAAGAAATCCTTTTTGCGGCAGTCCCGCCGTCGGGACGCGGGGAAAGGCCGGCCGCGTGGCATGATCGGCGCGCCTGGGAAAGAATCCGGCAGGTCCATGGTTCTGTATTTTATAATAATGTAAAAAGAGAATTGATCGCTACCGCCTGTTTGTGAAATCTGGATTAAGCCTTTGTATATGGAATGGAAAGCGGCAAAAAGAGCCCCCCAAAAGCGAGCTGCCATGGGCGCAGAGGCCGCTCCTGCGCAAAAAAGGGGGAAAAGAGGGCGGCGCGGCTCGGAACTGCCGCCCGCAGATATGCACAGCGGCCCGCGCAGAGAGAGGCGGAATGCTGGAGCCCCCTTGAAAAAGACCGCCTTTTTCCGATATAATGCAGAAAAACAAAAATCAGGGGACGCCTGTCGGAGACACGACTTTTTTGACGCCGGCGGGCTGATGTGATGAAATTTTTGAAAAGGCGGGAGCAGCATGGACGGCTACGAATCTATTCGAGAGACGGCGGAAAGATGGGGCGTGTCCCAGCGCCTGGTTCAGAAACTGTGTACAGAGGGCCGCATTCAGGGGGCGCAGAAATTCAGCGGCGCCTGGGCGATCCCCACGGACGCCGCCAAGCCGGCGGACCTGCGCCGGAGCAGGCACAGGGAGGGGGACAAGACGGAGTCGGTGGAGCCCCCGATCCGGCCGCCGGTCCAGACGGCCGGCAAGACCCTGATGCCGCTGATGAATACGCCCTTTGTGCCTGGACAGTGCCTGGCCGCCGTGGAGGCCATGGAGGAGGGACCCCAGCGGGACATCGCCCTGGCGGAATATCACTACTTCAGCGGGCACCCGGAGGAGGCGGCCGGAGAGGCGGAGCGCTATTTTTCCAGCCCTGATCTGGGGACACGGCTGTCCGCCTGCCTGATCTACGCCTTTGCCAACCTGTCTCTGGGGTGCATTGAGCAGGCCCGGTCCGCCCTGGGGGAGGTGGAGCGCACGCTGCGCGCCGCAGGGGAGGCCGCTCCGGCATTTCAGGCGGCGTCCGGCTTCGTGGCCGCTACCGCCGCGGTGCTGCTCCATCTGCCTCTGCCGGACGGACTGCCCCCTGCGGAGGAATTTATGCAGCAGCTGCCGCCGGGGCTGCGGGCCTTTGCGCTGTACGTCCAGGCCCACTATCTCTATCTCCAGGGGGACTATGCCAGAAGCGCCGGGGTGGCGGAGGCCACCCTGGCCATCGGAGGCTCCCGGTATCCCATTCCTGCGATCTACCTGAACCTGGTGGCGGTGATGGACTACATGAGTCTGAAGCAGACCGACCGGGCGGAGAGCCATCTGCTGGCAGCCTGGGAACTGGCCAGGCCGGACGATTTGATCGAGGGATTTGGGGAACACCACGGTCTGCTGGGCGGGATGCTGGAGTCCGTCATCAAGCGGGAGTGGCCGGAGGAGTTCAGACGGATCATCGCCATTACCTACCGGTTCTCCTGGGGCTGGCGGCGGATTCACAATCCCAAAACCGGCGACCAGGTGGCCGACAATCTGACCACCACCGAATTTGCGGTGGCCATGCTGGCGGCCCGGGGCTGGACCAACGAGGAAATTGCAGGGCACATGGGGATCTCCTCCCACACGGTCAAGCGCCATCTGGCGGAGGCCAAAGGGAAGCTGCATGTCAATACCCGGCAGGGGCTGGGAAAGTATATGCTCCAGTAGGGAGCCTCCGGCGGTGTGCCGCACGGTCAAACTGTTCGTTTTGCCGCACACTGCGGCGCGGGATTGCGCCGCGCCTTTCAAAGCGCTGTGGACGGCCTGCTCGCCGGGGGAATGCCGCCGGGGAGAAATGCGCTGAGGCAGAATGTTGGAAAAAGGTAAAAAATTTCCCGCCAACCGGAGAAAATATGCGTTTCCTGTGGCGGCGCAGAACGAGCAGATGGGGGGAAATCCAGAGAGACCGGCCCTCTGTCCATCAGAAAAAAACAGGGACCACATCAGTACAGCGGTACGGATGTGGTCCTTTTTCAGGGGGAAAATGGGCAATGGAACAAGAAAATCTGCTGTATTATAATAAAAGTGAAATCTGTTTGAAACAGCAGGCGCGGTTGATCTGGACAGTGGCGGCGTTTGTCCGGAGGGGAGGAGTTCCATGCATTTTACCGTATATATGGAGGACCCCGCGGAGCGGGCCGCCCTCTTCCGTATGCTGGAGATTTGGAGAGATCTCACCTGTTCCTGCGTGGAATTCAGCAGCTGGGACCCGGAGGAGCGTCCGGAACCCGGCGGCATTCTCTTCTGGGACTTGGACGGCCGGCTGCCGCCTGCCTCCATTGACGGGGCGTACGCACTCTTTCTCTGCTCCTCCAGCAGCAGCGCGGCCATTGCCAGCTATTCCCTCCACCCCGCGGGTTTTTTGCGCAAGCCCATTGGAATGGAGAAGCTCTGGGCCGCTCTGCACCGCTGTATCAAGCTGTGGTGGGACTCTCTGGAGCGGCTGGAGATCACCAGTGACCGCTGCCGGGTCCGCCTCCCCCTCTGCGATCTGGTCTGGGCGGAGAGCACCCGGAGAGGCAGCCTGGTCCACAGCACCCAGGGGCCCATTGCCACGCGGGAGACGCTGACCGCCCTGGAGGAGCGGCTGCCCAAGGAGCTCTTTCTCCGCTGTCAGCGGGGTTTTCTGGCCAACCTCCGCCATGTCCGGCGTCTGGACAGCGGCGGACTGCACATGTCAGACGGGGCGGTCGTTCCCCTGAGCCGGAGCAGCCGGGGAGAGACGGCGGAGGCCTACCGGAAGTTCTGCCTGCTGTGGGACGTCCGGATGCGGGATGGAGAGAAGCGCCATGGGTGAACTTTGGGTTGCAATCTGTGACGATCTGGAGGATGAGCGCCGGGCCCTGGCCCAGATGGTGCGGGGATACGCCCGGCGGCGGGGACGGACCGTCCGCTTCCGGTTTTTTGCCAGCGGGGACGAGCTGCTGGCGTCCAGCCGGCAGCTGCGGACCTGTCAAATTTTGTTCCTGGACATCTATATGCCTGGATTGTCCGGGGTGGAGACCGCCCGCCGGCTCCGCGACGCCGGCTTCGATACCGCCATTGTGTTTGCCACCACCAGCATAGACCACGGGCTGGACAGCTTTGACGTCTGGGCGGCGGACTATCTCACCAAGCCCTTCCGGGAGGAGGAGATTGATCGCGCTCTGGACTGGTGCCTGGAGCACCTGCCGGAGCCCATGCGGGTCCTGTCTGTCTATTCCGAGGGGGAGACGCAGGAGTTTCCCCTGTCCTCCATCCGCTATCTGGAGGTGTTCGGTCACCGCACCCATATCCACACCCTGCAGAAGATTGTGGTGGTGCGGCGGGGGCTGGACGATCTGGAGACCGCCATCGACAGTCCGGACTTTCTCCGCTGTCACCGGAGCTTTCTGGTCAACATGAATCACGTGATGGGACTGGAAGGCAGCAACTTCCGTATGTCCGACAAAGCGCTGGTGCCCATCAGCATCGCCCATCAGCAGCGGGTCCGCAGCGCGTTTATCGACTGGACATACCGCAAGGCGTGGGAGATGCGATGAATCTATCATGTGTGCTGGCTGTGGCCGTTTTGGCCGGCCTGCTGATTTGGGCCGGATGCGGCCTGTGTCGTCCGCGGAACGCCCTGTGCCAGAAGCGGGAGGAGAACCGCTGCCTGCGGGAACTGGTCCGGGCGGGCGCACGGGAGGCAGGGGCGGAGCTGGAGCAGATGCGCCGCCTCCGCCAGTTTCGGGTGTCTGGGCCATGTTTAAAAAATGTCAACATGCCCGAACAGCGAGACTTTTTCCGTCATACTGCGTTGATTTTCCTTGCAATACACCAAGTATTGCTGCGTCAAATCGCCTTGTCTGGCGAAAAAATCCTTCGCTGCTGAGCATATTTCCAATTTTCAAACAAGGCCTAGGCGGGGTAGCTTTGCCGCATTTGTTTCAGCTTGGCCAACAGGGCCGCATTCTGCCTTCCGGCCAGCATCTGGTCCAGAAGGGCGTTCATGGAGGCCGTGTCCATCCGCTTCCCGGAAATCTGCTCCAGCAGTGCGTTGTAGGCGTCCTCATTTGTGTCCCGCAGGCTTTTGAAATGGGTGCTGAACGCCGCCAATGTGGCGACCATCTCCTTGTTGCTCAAGCCGCTGAGATCCACCGTCCGTCCGCCGTATTTGTTGCCCTGGATGTCCACCTTGAGGCCGCCGGTGCTGGAGCCCCCTTCGGCCTGGGCGGCCGCGTTGTGCATGTGCCCAGTCTGGTTCATGCGATAGGGGGAATCCGACTCCAGTCCCACCAGCAGGCCGCCCTTATGCGAGGCAGTCCCCATTTTCCGGCCGATGTACATATGGCCGCTCCGGCCGTCCGCGTTGATCATCTGGCCCTGGCCGCCCTCACCGGCGGTTCCCAGGTTGCCCACTCCGCCAATGCCCATGTCCATGCCGAAGTGCTGATAGCTGGAGTCTGTTTTCGACGACAGCGCAGCGCCGATGCCGCCCTGTTCCTTGTAGCCGGCCATCCCTTTCCCCACCTCGGGGGTTTTCATGTGGTGGGTTCCGGCGGCGCGTACATGGACGCCGGCGCCGACGCCGCCCTGGGCGCCGAATGCTGCGTCAAAGACCGCGTCGGTTCCGGTCCCGCCCGCAGCCTTGGCGTCCTCTCCGGCAAAGACGAATCCGGTGCGCCCGCCGTGGGAGAAGGCGTTGGCCATGGTCTGGTCCCAGGCCCGGTTCGTCTTAGCGTCTTTGGAGCCGTCGGTCCGCTGGAAATTTCCAAGCTGCATCATGAACATCAGCCGCAGCAGGGCGTCGCCGGAATTCTGCGCCCGGGCAATGTCCGAATCGGCCAGCTGCTGTGCCTCTCCGACAGAGCGGGTATTGCCCTGCTTCACATTGGCCAGCGCCTGCTCCCGGGCCACTACCGCCCCCAGCAGAGTGCCGTCGCCCTCGCTGCCCAGAAAGGTCTTGCCGCTCTTACTCCGCTCGTACTCCCTGGCCAGGCGCTTCTGATCGTCCATGTTCTGATAATGCTGGGTCAGCTGCGTCCTCTGAACGGTGGACACCTTTTTCATGGTGTCCACCATCATCCGCTGATCCATGGTCTCCCCGGCCTCCCGGAGCTGCTGGCGCTGCCCGGCCGGAAGAGATTGATCCCGGGTCAGCTGGCTCATGGCCTTTCGGGTGACCGGATTCAGCATCTCCGCTGTGCTGACCTGCCGCGGATCGGGCATGCCGTTGGCGAGGATCTGGCCCTTTTTTGCGTCCACCATCGCCTGTGCGTCATCTTTGCGCAGGAGGGCAAACTGGCTGTAGTCCCCCTGCTGCGCTTTCGCCAGCGCTTGATCCCGCTGAGCCTCGCTGGGCTTGAGCAGGCCGGCTTTCCCGCCTACGAACTCCCGGATTCCGGTTCCGGCCTTGAGGGCGGTGAGACTTGGGTTTACCATGCCCTGTGCGTAGCTGCTTCCGGCGGCCTTTGCCGCCCGCGCAGCACCGCTCCCGACAGTCCGGGCTCCCTGGGCGATACTGCTTCCGACGGCCCTCGCGCCCTGAGCGATGCCGCTCCCGGCGGCCTTTGCCACCCGCGCAGCACCGCTCCCGACAGTCCGGGCTCCCTGGGCGATACTGCTTCCGACGGCCCTCGCGCCCTGAGCGATGCCGCTCCCGGCGGCCTTTGCCACCCGCGCAATGCCGCTCCCGACTGTCTTCGCCGCCTGTGCGGCGCTGTGGCCAAACGCCTTCAGGCGCTTCGGCAGCATCTGCACCTGCCCCGCGGGTGCGGAGACGGTGGGCGCACTGCTTTCCACCTGCCCCTGCTGGACGGTGTGGACCAGCTCGTGGGCGGCCACGGCGGGATCGAAGCCCCCCTGGCCGAAGTAGATGTCCCGCCCTGTGGCGTAGGCCCGGGCCCCCATGTCCTCAGCGGTGTGGAAGGCGCCGGAATCCGTGTGGAAGCGGACGCCGGAGAAGTCCGCGCCCAGCCGCTCGCCCATCCTGGTCTTGACCTCCTCCGGAGTGCGGGCCCCCTGGGCGGCGGAGGCAAGCCGGTCAGCCTCCCGCTCCGCCTCGGGGATCTGGTGGTCCAGAAAATGCTGCCGCATCCGCTCCTGCATCAGTTCCTCCAGCCGGGAGCCCATGCCGAACGCCTGGGCGTCCGCCCCCAGTCCCGGAGCCGCCTGCCGCCCCTGGGCGGCAGGGGCGGCCGCCTGTGTATGGTCCTGCGCCGTCCTGCGGCGCGCAGTGTAAACCTGAGACATCCGTATTCCTCCTGCCTGATCTGTGAGGGGTGAATTCTGTGTCTGTGGAACGTCTGCCAAAAGGGAAAGAAGGGGTGCAAATACTATTTTTATTTATTATATCATGCCGCCGCCCCGTCAAACCTGCCGTATATCCCCGTTGGGCAATGTCTGGGACGATGGTCTGGAGGCGTGTGCAGAGCCTTGATTTCCTGGAGACGCGGTCGTCCCGGTGAGGTTGGGCCGGGAGAGCCAAAGTGCGGCTGCTTCGGTTGCCCGTCGTACTGTTTTGTGTCCCTGGGGCCGCAGGGAACAGGGAAGAAGACGCCGGACTATGTGCCGGCAGAGCGGCTGAACAAGTATTTTAAAATGTGTCTGAAAGTAAAAGTCCGCTGGGGCCAAGATGGTTCCAGCGGACTTTTGCTGTGGGCGTCCGCCTGTCCCTCAGCCGGCTGAGGACTAGGCCATGTTTGAAAAATGTCAACATGCCCGAACAGCGAGTCTTTTTCCGCCATACTGCGTTGATTTTCCTTGCAATACACAAAGTATTGCTGCGTCAAATCGCCTTGTCTGGCGAAAAAATCCTTCGCTGTTGGGCACATTTCCAATTTTCAAACAAGGCCTAGCCTGCTCCAAGCCTTTGAGCATCAACGCATCTGCGGCTTGGCGACTGAGAGAGCAAGGGAATGACAATCGCCAAAATGAAGAAAAATATTCTTATCAACAAAAATATGTTAACAAATATTCTGCGATAATATAAAATGCCGGTAGAGAAAAAACAACGCCAAAATCACAAAAGGGAGGAACTCAAAATGGCGATCGGAAATCGAGTATTTTTAAAGCGGCCCATGCCCAGTCAGGAGCTGCTGGATGGATTTGCGGACCTGCCCGCGGCGAACATAGCGGACACAATGGGACGGTCCTGCGCGATGAATCCGCGCATCCGGCTGATGAGCGGATTCAAGGGGATCATGGTGGGACCCGCCCTGACCGTTAAGGCGAGGGCGGGGGACAACCTGTTTTTCCACCAGGCGCTGGACATGGCCCAGCCGGGGGACATCATCGTGCTGTCCAACGATGAGGACCAGACCCGTTCCCTGATGGGCGAGATCATGTTTACCTATGCCAAGTATCAGAAAAAGCTGGGAGGGCTGGTCCTGGACGGCCCCATCCGGGATGTAGACGCCCTGCGGGAGATGGATCTTCCGGTGTATGCCACCGGTTCCACCCCCGGCGGTCCCCACAAGGAGGGACCCGGCGAGATCAACGTGCCCATTGCCTGCGGCGGCATCAGCGTAAACCCCGGGGACATCATTGTGGCGGACGCGGATGGGATTATTGTGATCCCCCTGAAAGACGCGCCCGCGGTGCTGGAAGCCGCCAAGAAGTTCCACGAGCAGGATGCGGCAAAGGTGGCGGCGGCTCGGAACGGCACCTCCAACCGGGCCTGGGTGAAAAATGCCCTGGAGGCAAAGAAGACCGAGTTTATTGACGGGGCGTATGGAGAGCAGTAAAAAATGATCCGCCTGTCCTGAGATAGGCGGGTCAGCAATGAAATTTGAGAAAGGGGTTTCAAACATGGCAACCACACTGGCGGAACGGATGAGCAAATTCAGCGGGTCTCCCACCTCAGCTCTGATTGCGAAGGTGGCGGAGCTCAAGCGGCAGGGGAAGGATATCATCTCCCTGAACGTAGGGGAACCGGACTTTGGCACGCCGGATTACATCAAGGTGGCGGGCATGAAGGCCATCGCGGACAACTTCACCAAATATACCCCGGGCAACGGCATTCTGGAGCTGCGGCAGGAGATCGTGAAGAAGCTCAAGCAGGACAATGGAATCGAATACGGCCTCAACGAGATCACCACCTCTGTGGGCGCCAAGCAGGCGATTGCAAGCGCCATGATGGTCATTGCGGGGCCTGGGGACGAGGTGATTCTGCCCATTCCCTGCTGGGTCAGTTATACCGAGATGATCCGCCTGGCCGGCGCAACCCCTGTGTTTGTCCCGGTCCGGCCGGACAACTACGAGCTGGACCTGAAGGCGATTGAGGACGCCATCACCCCCAGGACAAAGGCCATCATCATCTGCACGCCCAACAACCCCACCGGGGCGGTGTACAGCGAGGAGAGCCTTCGGAAGCTGGCGGAACTGGCCGTCAAGCATGACTTCTTTATTGTGGCCGATGAGATCTATGAAAAGCTGGTGTATGACGGGGCGAAGCACTTCAGCGTGGCGTCCATTTCCCAGGAGGTCAAGGAGCGCACCGTCACAGTCAACGGATTTTCCAAAGCCTATGCCATGACCGGCTGGAGAATCGGCTATGCCGCCGCCCGCCCGGATGTGATCAAGGGGATTATGGCGGTGCAGAGCCAGACCACTTCCGCCACCAGCTCCATCTCCCAGAAGGCGGCTGCGGCGGCCCTCCGGGGGCCCCAGCATGACATGGAGGTTATGGTGGAGGAGTTCAAGCGCCGCAAGGACTATGTGGTGAAGCGGCTGAACGGCATCCCCGGGATTGTCTGTCCGGACGTGAAGGGCGCCTTCTATGTCTATCCGGATGTGCAGGCCTATCTGGGTAAATCCTTCAGGGACCGCAGGATCGAAACCGCGGTGGACCTCTGCCAGTATCTGCTGGATGAGGCGCTGGTCTCCACAGTCCCGGGCGAGGCCTACAATGTGCCCGGCAAGATTCGGATTTCCTACTCCAACTCCATGGAGAATCTGGAGAAGGCTCTGGACCGTGTGGAGAAGGCTCTGGAGGCCCTTCACTAAAATAGCAGATTATTTTAGAAAGGAGAGAGCAAAATGGAGAAAAAGGAATACGCAGTCAGCTACTACGGGGGACATGTGAGCGCGTGGCTGTGTGTTGTGGTTGCCATCGCCGGCATTATGTTTATGCTTCTGGGGTTGGGCGGCGGCACCAAGAGCATGATGGTGGCCCTGTTCTTTGCCCTGGTTCTGGGCCTGCTCCTGGCCAAGGACCGCAAGGCCTACGGCGAGGAGATGCTGACGGGCCTGCGGGAGTCCATGTTCTGTGTGATCTGTGTGGCGTTCTTTATGGCTGGTCTGCTGTCTGCCCTGCTGAAAAGCTGCGGCCTCATTGAGGCGATTATCTGGCTGGTGGCGGAACTGCATATCAACACCGGGTTTATCCCTGTGGTGGCGTTTCTGGTCTGTGTAATCATTTCCACCGCCTGCGGAACTTCCACCGGTACGGTGACCGCGGTCTCCGCGGTGATGTGTCCTCTGGCGGGCGAGTTGGATATCAATATGGGTCTGATGTGCGGTGCGGTGATCAGCGGATCTATTTTCGGCGATAACCTGGCCCCCATCTCCGACACCACCATCGCTTCCTCCCAGACCCAGGGCGTTACTGTGCAGGAGGCTGTGCGGACCCGGCTGCCCTATTCTCTCATTGTAGGTGCGATTTCCGCGGTTCTGTACATTGTGATCGGCCTGTCGCAGTCCAGCGGAGGCCGTGCGACCATTGATGCGGACCCCTCCACGGCTCCTTCTCTGGTCTTTTTGATCGTTCCGGTTATCCTGATTCTGCTGATGGCCAGAGGGTGGGGACTGGTTTCCGCCCTGCTGCTGTCCAACGCACTGGTTGTTGCCCTCTGTCTGATTCTGGGCGTGGTAGATCCTGTGGTCTTGTTCAGCGATGACAGCCCCATTTCCAGCGGTATGATCAGCATGGCCAATGTGGCCATCGTCTCCTGCCTGATCGTGATGATGATTCAGATTCCCACCAAGAGCGGGGCTATGGACGCCTTTGCACGCTGGATTATCACCAAGTGCAAGACCATCCGCAGCGCGGAGCTGGTTGCCTACTGCATGGCGGTGTTTGGGGTGATTGCCACCCACAGCTCCACCAACACCATCATCTTTACCGGCCCCTTCGTCCGCAAGCTGATGGACGATTACAAGGAGGAGGCCGACCACAGCCGCAGCGCGAACATTCTGGACGCAGTGGCCTGCGGCACCAACGGACTGATTCCCCACGGCAACCCCGCCCTGGTCATCACCGGCGTTGCGACGGGGGTGGCGGGCGTTCCCGCTTCCTTCTCCTTCCTGGACTTCCTGGGCTACAACTATCACTGCTGGGGGCTGCTGATCATCTTCCTGCTGAGCATTTTGACCGGCATCGGCAGAAAGCGCGGAAAATAAGACACGTCATCTCCATCCCTTCTTCTCTTTACAAAGCAGGGCGGACAGCAAAGCAGTGCTGTCCGCCCTGTTTTTTCCAAAGAGCGAGATTGACCATAAAAAGGTTCTTTGATATACTACCCCCAAAGGGGAAGTGATTATGGACGATTTAAGAAAAAGGATACAGAGTATGTCCTTGACGCGGACAGACGCTGATATCGCGGAATATATTTTGGCACATTTCGACACCATCGGCTTTCAGACCTCCACCACTCTGGCGGAGTCCATCGGGGTCAGCGATACGTCGGTCATCCGGTTTATTCGGAAACTGGGATTCAAGGGCTACTCCGAATTCCGGGCGGAGATGAATAAACGGGCGGCCCGGCAGATCAGGCAGTCGGAAAGCGGACTGATGCCGGGAGAAAAATATGCCCGGTCTCTGGAACAATTAAATCCCAGCCACCTGCTCTATGACGTCAGCCAATATACGGTCGAAAACCTGCGGCGGTCTTACGACCAGCTGGATCAGGCCACCGTGGACCAGGTGGTGGACATCCTGCTCAGCAGCGACCGGAAGTACGTGGCCGGGTTCCGGGGGACCGCCTGCTGTGCCCAGTACATGGCCAGCAAGCTGCTGTTTTTGACGCCCCATGTGGTCCCGGTCACCCATGCGGACGCCACTGCGGTGGAGAATGTGTTGGATATCACAGAGAAGGACTGCCTGTTCCTGTACAGCTTTCCCCGCTACTCTGAGATCAACCAGGTGCTTATGGACATCGCCCGGGAGAGCGGGGCGAAGATCATTTTGATGACCGACCGCCGGACCTGCCCTCTGGCCAATAAGGCGGACGTGGTCATAGTGGCATATATAGACGGACTCGGGTTTACCAACTCCTATGTGGCCCCCCTCAGCCTGTCGGAGGTCATTCTGCTGGCGATGAGCGGCCGGAAGGATGTGACCCGCAGCGAGCGCTTCAATCGAATCGACGGGATCATCGAGCGGGAGAAGCTGTACTGAGTTTATGTGGGGAAAGGATGCTCTGAGCTGCTGTGAAAAGAGCAGTGGGGTCAGATGGAAGGCGGTGTAAAACCGCTGGCCAGTCCGGAAAGACCAGAAATGGGACAGTATAAAGCAGCAAAGGGAAAATGCCTCCAAAATTGGAGGAAGAAGAAACCGCTGGAATCATTGGATTCCAGCGGTTTTCGATTGGGAAAGAAAATTGAGGCGCATCTTTCCGCTTGAAGCAGGATCAAACCGCGCGTGCCCAATTCGCACAGGACAGCAGAAGAGATGGAGCGGGCAGGTCAAAAAATGGGGTATGAGAAACAATATCCTGAACTGTCTGCTTCTGGGTTGAAGCAAATTATAATTTGTCCTCATTCATAAAGTGGGCGTTCGTACCGTTGATTTCAAAAAATTCTTTTGCCGCCCGCTGGCCGATTCCGTCGGGGTACTGGGGAATGGCGGCCAGATACTCGTCTGCATTGACCCGGGTGAACTTGCCGTCCTGCATAATAACTTCACCATCTACTGCGACAAGGGATACCTCGCAGCCCCGCGCGCTGTAGACCAGGTTGGGGATCATATTCCGCATGGGATAGGTGTAGACCGGGAGCATGGAGGGGCAGTTCAGATCGATGGCGATAAAATCTGCCTGCTTACCGGACTCCAGAGAACCCACTGTATCGCCCAAGCCAACAGCGCGCGCCCCCTCAATGGTGGCCATGCGCAGCGCCCGCCATGCAGGCATGATCTCGGGATTTTGATACTTGATTTTGTTGAAGAGACAGACGTTCTTCATCTCGTTGATGATATTGTGGCAGTTGTTGCCCGGAGCCTGGTCGGAGCCAAGCGCCACGTTGCCGCCCGCTTCCTGGAACGCCACACTGGGACAGACGATGCCGTCAATGATACCGATAGAGCCGGGATTGACAATCATGGAGGCCCCGCGCCGGGCAATCAGAGCGGCCTCCTCGTCCGTGCAGTCGGTGAGGTGGACCGCAATGAGGGAGGAGTCCAGGAGACCCATCTCATCCAGAAATGCAGTGGGCCGTTTACCGTACCGCTGAACGATCTGGTAGGTCTCTCGATCCCCTTGCTGCACGTGCATATGGATCTTGGTGCCTCGCTCCTTTACCGCTTTTTGAATGCGCAGGAGCATCTCCGGACTGACGAAGTCCACCCCCTGAGGGCCAAAGAGAATTTTGATGCGGCCGTTGGCCTTGCCGTTCCAGGCGTCATACAGGGCAATGTTCCGATTTAGGCTCTCCTCCCCCATGATATCGTCGAATTCATAGAGCTCACCAGGTTTATACACCCGGCGCTTGGCAGCGCGGATAGTTTGGGCAATATTGCCTCGCGCCCCCACCTTATCAATAAAGGCGCACACGTTTTCCATCTTGGATTCATAGTCGCCCAAGGTGGTGGTGCCAGCGCGTATAGCCTCCAGAATGGCCACCCGGCTGCCGGCATCCCGCTCCTCGTCGGTAACGGCGTTGTCAAAGGGCTGCAGGCCAAACATCATCCAGTTATTGGTGTCCTGGGCCAAACCGCGCATGATGTTGCAGGCAGTGTGCATATGGGCGTCGATGAAGCCGGGGAGAACCATGTGGTGCTTCAGCTCAATAACTTCCTCTGCCAGATAGCGGGAAAAGAGTTCCTCCCGGGGGCCGACCTCCAGAATCTTGCCGCCATCCACGGCCATAGCCGCTTCGGCGCGGTAACCGACACCCTCCCCTTCCATGGTGTAAAAGTGGGGGGCACACACTAGTTTGTCAATCTTCTTCATACAAAAAAGTCCCTCCTAATTTGTTGCGGTTGGGTGATAAGAGCTGAAGGCTGTAAAATCAGTGGATCACTTCCGGATGACGAATCCGGGAAAGCTTGGTTAGAGCAAACAGGGCAATCAGCAGGATAACAGCTGTAACGCCAATACTGAAGATGTACTGTCCGCTCAGACCTCCGAACAGGAAGCCGATGAAGGCGGACACACCAACTGTGATACCGTACTGGTGGACGCCTTTAAGGCCTCCGGCGCCGACTTTATTGTGGCCGTGGGCGGCGGCAGCGTCATGGATACCGCTAAGCTGGCCTCCATTCTGGCAACGGACGAGTACGGCGTCAAGGATCTGCTGGACGATCCGAGCCGAGGCAGGAAATACATCAAATCCCTGATGATCCCCACCACCGCAGGGACCGGAGCCGAGGCCACTCCCAACGCCATTGTGGCGGTCCCGGAGCAGGAGTTGAAGGTGGGCATCGTCAATGATACCATGATTGCCGATTATGTGATTTTGGATGCGGTAATGATCAAGAATCTCCCAAGAAAAATTGCCGCCTCCACCGGTGTGGACGCCCTGTGCCATGCCATTGAGTGCTGGACCAGCAACAAAGCGAATCCCTTCAGCGACATGTTTGCCATGCAGGCCCTGGACCTGATCTTGAATAACATCATGGCCGCCTGCGACGACCCCAACGCCATGGACGCCAAAAATAAGATGCAGATTGCCAGCTTCTTTGCCGGTGTGGCCATCACCGCCTCGGGCACCACAGCCGTCCATGCCCTGAGCTATCCCCTGGGAGGTAAGTACCACATCGCCCACGGCGTGTCCAATGCCATCCTGCTGGCCCCGGTTATGCGCTTTAACGAGCCGGTGTGCCGGGAGAAGTTTGCCGCCGCCTACGACCGGTGTGTCCACGGTGAAAAAACTTGTGCGACGGCGGAAGAGAAGAGCGCCTATTTGGTGGCCTGGATGGAGAAAATCGTCAAGGATCTGGACATTCCCACCAGTTTGAAGGAGTTCGGAGTGCCCGAAGAGGATCTGGACAGTCTGGTGGAGGCGGGCATGCAGGTCACCCGCCTTCTGGTGAACAACATGCGCCAGGTCACCCCGGCAGATGCCCGGGCCCTGTATCAGGAAATTCTGTAATCATTGACTCGGATTGATTTTCAGGAAAAGAGGAACTGTTATGAAAAATGTGGAACTGAAAGGCATTATTGTCCCCATTGTCACCCCTATGTACCCGGAAACTGAGGATGTGAATATCCCGGAACTGCGCAACCAGATTGAGCGCCAGATTGCCGGCGGCGTCCACGGAATTTTCACCTTCGGCACCAATGGAGAGGGGTACATCCTGAGCATGAAGGAGAAAGAGGAGGTCCTGGAGGCCGCCATCGACCAGGTGAAAGGCCGGGTCCCGGTCTATGCCGGTACGGGCTGCATCTCCACCCGGGACACCATCTACATGAGCAAGCGGGCCGAGGAGATGGGGGCCGACGTGCTGTCCATCATTACCCCCAGTTTTGCCGCCGCCAGCCAGAAGGAACTGTATGACCACTATGTAGAGGTGGCCAAACATGTAAATATTCCCATCGTTCTTTACAATATTCCGCCCCGTACCGGCAACAAGCTGCTGCCTGAGACGGTGGCCAAGCTGGCCAAGGACGTGGACGTCATCCTGGGCGCCAAGGACTCCAGCGGCGACCTGGACAATCTGAAAGCCTACATCCGGGAGACCCGGGATCTGGACAAGAAATTTGCCGTGCTGGCCGGCAACGACGGCAGCATTCTCACCTGCCTGAAAGAGGGCGGAGCCGGCGGTATCGCCGGCCGGGCCAACCTGTACCCCAAGGCGCTGGCGTCTATCTATAACTGCTTTATGGCCGGGGATGTGGACAAGGCCCAGGAGTATCAGGACGCTGTGGCAACCCTCCAGCGGGTGTTCAAATTCGGCAACCCCAACACCATCATCAAGAAAGCGGTCAATTTGCTGGGTTACCCCGTGGGCGACTGCCGCAAGCCCTTCAACTACTTGTGTGACGAGGGCATTGCCGAGCTGAAGGCAGTGCTGAAAGAGAACGAAGAGAAGGGCCTCTGCTAAGGCAGTACGGGTACCGCGTTGTATAAGGAGGTTATTATAATGAACAAACCCATTCTTGGAATTACCATGGGGGACCCCTTTGGAAATGGCCCGGAGATCACCGTCCGTGCGTTGAATGACAAGACAATTTATGACCGGTGCCGCCCTCTGGTGGTAGGCGACTTGACCAGCATGGAGTACGCCCTGAGAGTTGCCAGAAAGGTGTCCGGCATTAACCTGGAGCTGAACCCGGTGCAGAAGGTCCAGGACGCCAAGTTCACTTACGGCACCATCGACGTATTGGACATGGGTCTGGTGCCTGCGGACCAGATTCCGGATACCGCTGACCAGGACGAACCCAAGCCCTTCGGCATCGGTGCTTGTGCTCTGGGAGGCGAGGCCTCCTTCCAGTATGTGAAGAAGGTCATCGAACTGGCCATGGCCGGGGAGATTGACGCCACAATCACCAACGCCCTGAGCAAGGAGGCCATCAACATGGCCGGCCACCACTACTCCGGTCACACAGAGATCTACGCTGACTACACCCATACGGACAAGTACACCATGATGCTGGCCCATGAGGATCTGCGGGTGGTTCACGTCTCCACCCATGTCTCCCTGCGGGAGGCCTGTGACCGGGTGAAGAAGGCTCGGGTGCTGGAGTGCATCCGCATCGCCAACGAGGGCTGCAAGGCGTTAGGGATTGAGAATCCCAAGATTGGTGTGGCCGGACTGAATCCCCACTGCGGAGAGAACGGCATGTTTGGAACAGAGGAGATTGAGGAGATCCAGCCCGCCATTGACGAGGCCCTGGCCGAGGGAATCAACATCCCGGAGAAAAAGCCCACTCCTCCGGACACCGTGTTCTCCAAGGCTCTGGGCGGTTGGTACGACATTGTGGTGGTCATGTACCACGACCAGGGGCACATCCCCCTGAAAGTGAAGGGCTTCGTCTACAACAAGCAGGAGAAGCACTGGGAGGCAGTGGCCGGCGTAAACGTGACGCTGGGGCTGCCCATCATCCGGGCTTCGGTGGACCATGGCACCGGCTTCGGCCACGCGGGCAGCGGGCACGCCAATGAGCTGAGTTTGATCAACGCCATGGATTATGGCATCCGTCTGGCGGAGAACAAGAAATAAGATTTGTGACGGAAGGGAAGGAAGCAAGATGAAATTTGTGATGACCCAGGCCGTCTGTCCCGAGGGCATGGAGCTTCTGAATGGAGTGGCCGATGTCTATGTGGCGGATAACCAGGACCCCAACAATTATCTGGAGCAAATGCAGGACGCAGATGCTCTCATTGTGCGCATCGCCAAGTGTGACGGCCACGCCATCGAACACAGCCCCAATTTGAAGGTCATCGGACGCACCGGAGTGGGCTATGACACCGTGGATGTGAAAAAGGCCACTGAACTGGGGATCCCTGTGGTGATTACCCCTGGAGCCAACAACCGCAGCGTGGCGGAGCACACCGTGGCCATGATGTTCGCCCTGTCCAAGAACCTGGTGGAGGCCCAGAACGAGATGTGCGCCGGAAACTGGGAGATCCGCGGCGCCAAGAAGGCCTTCGAGCTGGAGGGCAAAACCGTGGGAATCATCGGTATGGGCGCCATCGGCCGGGAAGTAGCGAAGATTTGCGCTGGCTGCGGCATGAAGGTGTCGGGCTACGATCCCTTTATGAGCCGGGAGAAGATCGAGGCTCTGGGGGCGGCGTACTACGAGAACTACGAGGATCTGCTGAAGGAGGCCGACGTGGTGACCATCCACGTGCCCCTCACCGATCAGACCCGGGACATGATTACCAAGAAGCAGCTGGCCACGATGAAGCCCACCGCCCTGCTTATCAACTGCAGCCGCGGCGGCATCGTGAACGAGGCCGATCTGGTGGAAGCGCTGAAGGGCGGCGTCATCGCCGGTGCGGGCACCGATGTGTACTGCAGTGAGCCGCCGAAAGCGGATGATCCCCTGCTTCACTGCCCCAACCTGGTGCTCAGTCCCCACTCTGCCGCTCAGACTCGGGAGGCTGTCATCAAAATGGCTCAGATGTGCGTCAAGGGCTGCCTGGCCGTGTGCCGGGGCGAGAAGTGGCCCTATGTGGCGGATAAGGCGGTCTATGACCACCCCCGCTGGGCGGGCGCCAAAGATGCTGAGGTCTGATCCATGGGCGGAACTATGCAGACGCTGAGCCGACAGCGAACCAGAATCTTTCTGGTCAATCTTTTATACTTTGCGGCGCTGTTGGGAATCGGCGTATTGATTTTCCTGATGAATCTGGGAGGCGCGGTCTATCTGCTGGCCGCTGTGTGCGTCGTGTGCTATCTGGTTCTCCTCCGCCCCTTCAGCCGCCGTTATGTGGGCCAGGTGCGGGATGAGATCCTCCGGCGTACGGTGGGCCAGAACCTGGAGAACTACTGCTATGAGCCCAAGGGCGGCGTAACGGCGGAACAGGTCCAGGCCAGCGGTCTGATTGCTGCCACTCAGCCCAAGGCATTCTTCAGCCGTGAGCACGTCACCGGAAGCCTTGGGGGCATAGAAATCGAACTGGCGGACGTGTCCTTCCCTATTCTGGAAAACAAGCTCAACGCCATGTTCAACGGCTGCTATGGGAGGCTTCGGTGTCCGGGCGCATCCCTGCCGGAGATCCTGATAAAAGGCGGAAGATGCGCGCAGACAGAGCTCCCGGCCGGGGAAAAGAAACTGCTGGAACAGGCGTGTTCCTACATCCCCGGCAGCCTCTATCTCCGTACCCAGGGGGATGAGATGGAGATTTTGGTGCGGGGACGGTTTCTGGGATTTCGGATCAATCCTCTGATGCAGCTGACCGAGTCCACGCTGAACGCCTCTCCGCTTCCGGAATTGAAGCCGCTGCTGGAATTGCTGCGGCGCATGGCGCGAAACGGGAAAAAGGAGGGATAAGCATTGGAAATCAAAGAACAATCTGGACTCCGAGCGGTGCTGCAGGATGTGGAGATCCCTCAGGTCTATGTAGTGCGTCAGCACTTTGAACGGGACGGCATTCCGGATATTGGCATTCTACCCGGCATCGGCGGCGGCGTGTCCTGTATGATCTCCTACACCGTGTCCAAGAACACCTCCAAGCACCGTGAGCTGTACGGCACCGGTATCATGGACGGCGTGGTGGCCTCTGAGACCGCCAACAACGGTACCATTGGCGGCGCCATGATCCCCCTGCTGTCCCTGGGCATCCCCGGCGACGCCGCCACCGCCATGCTGCTGGGCGGCCTGCAGGTCCACAACGTGGCCCCCGGTCCCCTGATCTATGAGAAAAACGGCCAGGTGGTATATGCCATCTTCTTTGCCATGGTCATTGCCGCCATCTTCATGCTGTTCTTCATGCTGCTTGGCATGTGCTTCTTCGTCCGGGTGCTGAAAGTGCCCAAGAACTATCTGCTGCCTGTGGTGTTGGTCCTGTGCGGCATCGGCGCCATCGGCGAGGCCAACATGGTCTTTGATACCTACGTTATGGTGGGCTTCGGCCTGATGGCCTATTTGCTGGTAAAGGCAAAGATTCCCACCGTCCCCATGATTCTAGGCTTTATCCTGGGGCCCACCTTTGAAGAAAACCTGCGCCGCTGTTCCCAGCTGGCCTCCAGCGACCCATTCTGGAATCACCCCATCTTCTGTGTGTTGATTGTCGCCACGATCTTGGTGGTTATCTTCTCGGTCCGTTCCAACATCAAGGACGCCAAACGGGCGGAGCAGGAAGAACTGGCCAAGGAACAAGGCAGCAACTAACATAAGCGGACGAAAAGAAAGGAATGAATGAAATGAAACTGAAAAAGACACTCTCCCTGATCCTCGCAGCCAGCATGACCCTGGCTCTGGCAGCTGCGGCGGCAATACCAACGGCGGCGGGAGCGGCTCCAGCGGGTCCGGCAGCTCCGGCGGCAACGCTGCGGATGGCTGGCCCTCCAAGACCATCAACATCTATGTGACCCACGCCGCCGGCGGTGATACCGACTACATGGCCCGCCAGCTGGCGATTCAGCTGGAGTCCGTACTGGACGGCGTCTCTGTGGTCTGCACCAATGTGGACGGCTCCAACGGCGCCACCTGCATGCAGCAGTACAAGGACGGCGACACCGACGGCTATACCTTCATCGCCACCAACACCGCCGCCATGTTCGGCAACTATGCTACCGGGATGGTGGACTTCACCTATGACGCGTTCGAGCCCGTGGCCATCTACGGCATCCAGTCCGGCGAGAACATCGTGGTTCCCGCTGACGCTCCTTATGATACGCTGGATGAGCTGATTGCGGCCAGCCAGGAGAATCCCGGTCAGATCAAATTCGGCATCTCCACCGGCGGCGGCGTGTACATCATGGCCAGCGTTATGGCCAATCTGGGCGGCGCGGAGTTCAATATTATTGATGCCGGCGACGGCGCCACCCGTCTGACCGCCCTGCTGGGCGGCGAGGTGGATGCCACCTCCCTGCCCTACTCCACCGCAGCCGACTACATTGAAAACGGCCAGCTGAAGAGCCTGTGCACCTGCCTGTCCGAGCCTCCCACGCTGCTGCCCGACCAGCCCGCCGCTTCCGATACCATCCCCGAGATGCAGATGGACACCCTGTATGCCGTTCTGGCCCCAAGGGGACTCCTGCCGAGATCGTTGAGGCCATGAACGCCGCCATTCTGGAGGCCACCGGCACCGACGAGTGGAAGACAATCTGCAACGATTATTGCTTCCAGGACCCCTATGTTCTGAACGTGGAAGAAACCTTGGCCCGGATGGAGGAGCAGAACGCCCTGTTCGAGAGCTTTATGCCCTATCTGTAATGCTGATTCCCCCTTTTACACACTCTTAGCAGGCCTCGGCCCCCTGTCGCGCAGGCAGGGGGCCGGCCGGCCTGTTTACGGCGGTCCCACGAGGCTGTGTTCACACTCAAAAAATCCCGGGGAGGCGGTACCATGCTGGCTGAAATCGCCCGGCTGGAGGGAATTATGCTTCTGCTGGTGCTGTGCGGGGCGCTGCTTCAGAAGAAGCAGGTGATTACGCCGGAGGGACAGAGCTGCCTCACCGACCTCTTGATGGATGTGATCCTACCCAGCAATATCTTTCTCTCCCTGCCCAAGGAAATGGACTGGGCGACCATGAAGAATTTCCTGGTGGCCATTGTCCTGAGCGTTGCAGTGATGCTGGGCAGCACTGCGCTGGGCCTGCTGTGCTATGGACGCTGCCAGGAACGGGAGAAAAAGGTGTTTCGATATGGGCTGATCAACTCCAACGCCCTGTTCATCGGCCTGCCGGTGGTGCAGAGCCTGCTGGGCGCCCCAGGAGTGGCCCAGCTGAATATGTACATGCTGTTTGTGCGTCTGTACTGCTGGAGCTATGGCCTGTCCCTGTATACCGGGGTAAAATCGGACTGGCGCTCCTCCGCCCGGCGGCTGCTCCTCCACCCCTGTATGATTGCCACCGGGCTGGGACTGCTGGTGATGGTCACCGAGTGGCCCGTGCCCGCTGTGCTGACGGAGACAGCGGAGTATTTCAGCAGCTGCCTCATGGCGCTGTCTATGCTGCTGATCGGCGCCGTGCTCTCCCACATACGCTGGAGGGAGTTCTTCCGCCCGGATGTGTGGGGCTTCACTCTGCTGCGGCTGGGAATTCTGCCCGGGGCGGTGCTGCTGGCGTGCGTCCTGTTCCGGGTGCCCTATGTGGTAACGGCCACCTGCACGCTCTTGTCCGGCATGCCCGCAGCCAGCCTCACCGCCGTCCTGGCCGCCCGGTACCGGGGCGATGAGGAACTGGGCTCTGCTCTGGTAGCCATCAGTACGGTTTTATCTGCAATAACCATTCCGCTCTGGTTTTTCGCCCTTGAGGCACTGGAAAGGACGGCAATTTTATGATGAAAGAAAACAAGCTGCGCCGTATTCTCCGGGAGGGACGGACCTCGGTGTCCACCCGGCTCTGGAGCACCTGGCCCATTTACACAGAGGTGCTGGGAACCGGCGGCAATTTTGACTATATGGAGTTTGTGGCGGAGTATGCCCCCTTCAGCCAGGCGGACCTGGAAAATCTGGCCCGGGCCGCCGAGCTGTACGACATGGGCTCCATGATCAAGGTGGATCTTCAGAACCGGGCCTATGTGGCTCAGAAGGCGGTAGCATCCGGGTTTCAGGCGGTGAATTTCGCCGACCACCGCACCGCCCGGGAGGTGGAGGAGACGGTGGCCATGATCCGGCCCATGGTGGCCGGGACCTCCGGTCTGTACGGCTGTCCCACCCGCCGGTTTATCAGCAGTCCCGCCGGGGTCACCCAGCAGGAACACATTCAGCGTTTGAACGACATCGTCCTGTGCTTTATGATTGAAAAGCAGGAGGCGGTGGAAAACGTGGAGGAGATCTGCTCCGTCCCCGGTGTGGATATGGTGCAGTTCGGCCCCTCGGACTACTGTATGAGGCGGGGATGGAACCGGTCGGACCATGCAGAGGACTATAAAGCCGCAGAGCGGCGTGTCATTGAAGCCGCCCTGCGCCATGGCGTACAGCCCCGCTGTGAGATCAACGCCCCGGAGGAGGCTCAGTACTACATTGATCTGGGCGTCCGCCACTTCAGTCTGGGGGATCAGATGGCGGTGCTGAAGAGCTTCTGGACCAATCAGGGTGGAACCATGCGGCGCATTGCCCATGCGCTGGAGGATTGAATCCCCCTCTCCCGTGCAAAAAGACGCGGAAGAACAAATCGTTCTTCCGCGTCTTAGGGAACTGTGTCTGGTTACGCTGTGATTCCCAGCCACCAGACAATAAATTCGTCGCCGCCCATCCCGAACTGCTCGCTCTTGGTGGGGCGGCCCGAGGCGGCAGCGATCAGCGCCTCGAAAATCTCCAGAGCCATCTCATCCAGGTCTTTCTCCCCGTCAATGACAGCACCGGCGTTGAGGTCCATGTCCTCCTCCTGCCGCCTGTAGAGGTCGCTGTTGGAGGCGATTTTCAGTGTGGGGAAGTGCCGGCTGCCATAGCAGGACCCACGCCCCGTGGTAAAGGCGCACAGGTTGCACCCTCCCGCAAACAGTGCCGCCGCCGACACGGGATCATAAGAGGGGGAGTTCATCAACACCAGCCCGCTCTGGGTAATGGCCTCCCCATACCCAAACACGGCGTTCAGAGGAGTGCTGCCCCCCTTTTTGGCGCTGCCCAGAGCCTTCTCCAGCACATTGGTAATGCCGCCGGCGTTGTTGCCCGGCGTGACCTTTCCGTAGATCTGGGCGTCGCTCCCTTTGCAGTAATCCAGCCACCACTGCATGGTGTCCATCAGCTGCTGAGCTACCTGCGGTGTGCGGGCCCGACGGGCCAGGGTCCCTTCCATGCCCAGAAGCTCCGTGGGTTCGGTGAGGACCGCTGTTCCGCCCTGCCGGACCAGCAGGTCCATAGCCTTGCCGAGGGCCGGATTGGCTGAGGAGCCGGAGAAGGAGTCCGACCCGCCGCACTCCAGTCCCACGGTCAGATGACTGATGGGCACTGGCTGCCGCCGGCATTGGTTGGCCGCCGGGAGCATGGCTTCCACCTGAGTGATGCCGGCCTCCACCGCCCTGCGGGCGCCGCCGGCCTCCTGAATCACCAGCCGCCTCAGCATGGGACCGGGGGTCAGGCCGGTTTCCTCGAAGAAAGCGTCGATGTTGTTGGACTCACAGCCCAGGGCGCACACCAGCGCGCCGGCCATATTGGGATTTCGGATGTGTCCCGCCAGGATGCGCCGCAGGTAGGTCATGGGAGTCCCGGTTTTCTCCAGACCGCAGCCCGAGGAAGTGATAAGGGGAACCACCGCATCCACATTTGGATAGTTCCGCAGCACTGTCTCGGTAAAGTGATCTGCAATTTTCCGGGCCACTGTGGCGGCGCAGTTGCTGCACACGATCACTGCAATGCAGTTGCGGGTTCCCACCTGCCCGTCCTCCCGCACATAGCCCAGAAAGGTGCGCCGCTGTGCTGGTGGAACCAGCTCCACCGGGCGGTAGTCCACGCAGAACGGAGCGTCCTGGGCCACCGCGTCAAAGTGGATGGTGTCGTTGTGCATATGTGTGCCGGCCTCTACATCACGGGAGGCGTAGCCGATTACCGTATTGTATTTCAGTACGGGCTCCCCTTTCCGGATGGCCCGGGTGGAGATTTTATGGCCCAGAGGGATATCTGATTGGGCCGTGATTCCCTCCGACGGAATCCAGGTGCCGGCCGGCACCGGACGGCGGGCCACTACGATATTATCCGCTGGGTCCAGACGGATGACCGGACTTCGTTCCGCTGCGCACACAGGTCACACCTCACTTTATCACATGTATTCCTGGAGCCGCTGGATATGCGCGTCGATCTGCTGCATTTCCTGGGCGGTGATGGGCTCAGTGGGCTGACAGACGCGCTTGTCCGCAAATCCAAGGGTGCTGATGGCGTATTTGGTGGAGGCCGTCTGGCTCTTGGCCATGGGGTAGAGCTTGCAGATTTCGTCCACAATGGCCCCCCACTTCATGGCGTTGGCGATATCCCCCTTCCTGCCATACTCGTATAGGTTCAGATGTGCCTTGGGGAACAGAGGAGCTAGGGAGGGGATGTAGCCGTCTGCTCCCATCAGCAGGCTGGGCACAGCCAGGTTGGTGGAGCCCTGATGGACCAGGAAGTCGGTGCCCTTGAAATGATGGAGCAGCTTGGTGAACAGGGGGAAGTTTCCGGAAGTGTCCTTGACGCCGATGACCTTGTCAATTTGCGCAAGGCGGATAATGGTATCTGCGGTAAGCAGCTGTCCGGTAAAAGGAGGAATGTTATAGATCATCAGGTTGGCCGAGGTATGCCGGCTGATTTCCTCAAAGTGACGGACCGTCTCGTCCTGAGTGGCGTGACGGGCGTAAAACACCGGGGTGACCACGGCAGTCTCACCCCCCATATCCTCAAAGCGCTTGATGTTCTCAATTACCCGCTGGGTGCTGGAGTCCATGCAGCCGGCAATCACTGGGACCCGGCCGGCACACTGATCCAGGGTGATGCGGATGGCCCTGTCCCGCTCCTTCTGGGTCAGCGCCATGCATTCCCCGTTGGAGCCGCACACAAAGATGCCGTGAAGTCCGTGGTCGATGCAGTGATCCACCAGAGCGCGAAGTCCCTTTTCGTCCACACGCTCCTGTTCATCCACAGGGGTGATAATGGGAGGAATGACACCAACAATTTTTTTGCGCATACCGTCTGCCTTCCTTTCTGTCTCCGGCGGCTGGAGCCGGTGAGTTTTTTCTGGTATCTCTGACGCTAGTATACCGCTGGGAAGGGGATCTGTATTGTCACAAAACAACGGCAGGTTTGCAGTTTTCATCCCTTCTCCAGACCTGGGGAGTGTACGCTTCGCCGGAGTGGTTCGGGTCCCTTTTCCGGTGAAAAAGACAAATACAGAAGCGCCTGCCTCCGCTATACTAGAAAGCGGAGCCATTGAACAGCAGAGGCGGACAAAGCCGGACACAGGCGAGCCGCTCTGCGCCGGAACACACATAAAATCAAGGAGGAATTTTTATGGACTATGTGAAACGCGCCGACATTGCGGAGCGCCGCCTTCCGGGCCGCGTGGTTCAAAACGCAGTGGGACACAGCAGCGCCGTGGCCAGTGAGCGTATGACCGTGAGCTTTTGCCGGTATTCCGCTGAGAGCGGTCCCATGGCCCCCCATAATCACGCGGAGGAGTCCGTAGTAGTGCTGGACTGCCGGGATGCCTATGTGCAGTATGGCTCCAGCCCGGATCGCTTGGAGCACACGGTGGAGCTGCAGAAGGGGGACCTGCTCCACTTTCCGCCGCTGGAGTGGCACGTGTTCCGCTATCGGGAGGGGGGCTACTTAGACGCCCTGTGCATCTACGGGCAAGTCACCAACATCCGCCCGGAGGAGATCGAACCGGCATGAAATCAGAAACACAGCTCCGGCCGATTCCCGCCGCGGCAGCGGTCCGGCCACCGCTGCCGGATGCAGCGCCGGTGGAGAGAGCCTGGAGGCAGGCCCTCTCCAAGCTGAATCGCTGCGTGGTGGTCCTGGATGATGACCCCACTGGAATCCAGACGGTACATGGCCTATATGTCTATACGGATTGGAGCCGCGAGACCTTTGTCAGCGGCCTGACCTCCGGCCAGCCCATGTTTTTTGTGCTGACCAACTCCCGGAGCCTTTCGGCGGAAGAGACCCGGGCGGTTCATATGGAAATCGCAGAGCATCTGGCCCAGGCGTCTCTGGAGACTGGTCGGCCTTTCCTGCTGGTGAGCCGGGGGGACTCCACGCTGCGGGGTCACTATCCGCTGGAGACGGAGACCCTGCGGCAAACGCTGGAGGCGATGCTCCCGCTGCGCTACAGCGGTGAGATTCTGATGCCCTACTTTCAGGAGGGCGGGCGGTTCACCATCGGAGATGTCCACTATGTGCGCACGGGGGAGCAGCTGATTCCGGCTGGAATGACGGAATTTGCCCGAGACAGCACCTTTCCCTTCTCCTCCTCGGATCTGAAAGACTGGTGCGAGGAGCGCACCAAAGGCCGGTATCCTGCCGGAGAAGTGGCGTCCATCTCCCTGGAGGAGCTGCGCGGACTGGACTACGGGGGTATTGTTCAGACACTGTCTTCCCTGTCCGGCTTCCGCAAGCTGGTGGTCAACTGTGCCCACGGCCTGGACGCAGAGGTATTTGTAACGGCGCTGGTTCAGGCGCTTGAGGAGGGAAAAGAGTTCCTGATCCGCAGTGCCGCCGGACTGGTTCGGGCACTGAGCGGTGTGGAGCTGCGGCCCCTGCTGACGAGGGAGGAACTGCGCGGGGCGGACCATGGTACAGGCGGATTGGTTGTGGTGGGTTCCCATGTGGCCAAAACCACTAGCCAGCTGGAGCGGCTGCTTCGGGAGGTCCCCCATCTGGAACCCATCTGTTTTCAGGCGGAGCGTGTGCTCCAGCCCGACGGAGGCCGGGCAGAGGAGGAGCGGGTCCTGGCCTGTGCCGAGCGGGCAATCCGCGCCGGAACTACCGCTGTGATCTACACCAGCCGTCAGGTCCTGGTCACTCTGCAGGGCGGTGCGGGCGATCTGGCGCTCAGCACCCGGATTTCCAGGGCCGTCTCCCGGATTGTGGCCGCTTTGTCTGTCCGGCCCGCCTTTCTCATCGCCAAGGGCGGTATCACCTCCAGCGATATCGGCGTCCATGCCCTTGGTGTGAAGCGGGCGCTGATTTTGGGACAGGCGGCTCCCGGCGTGCCGGTGTGGCAAACGGGACCGGAGAGCAAGTTCCCCGGCCTGTCCTACATTATCTTCCCTGGCAACGTAGGAGAGCCGGACACCCTCTGCCGGCTGGTGAGACGCCTTCTCTGATCCTGGGAGGTTTTTATGCATCACGACATCACGGTACACCGCGTAGTTAAGAGCAGCAAGCGCGCGGGACAGTACATCGAACCCCATATCCATGCCTTTTTCCACTTCATTTATGGGTTGGACGGGCATCTTCAGGTACAGGTGGGAGCAAAACGGATTCAGACCAAACCTGGCATTTTGGTCATGGTGCCGCCGGGGGTGGAGCACTCTGTAGTCAGCCTGGATACCTCCATCAGTCTGGATATTAAATTTTCCTGTTCCTCGGAGACCGCCCAAATCATGGCCGGCCTCCCTACGGCGGCCGGCCCCCTGAACGATCAGGCGGGCTGCCTGCTGCGCTGTATTCTGGACGAGGCGATCGCACAGTCGTTCGGCTATGAAGAAATGGTCAACCTCCGGCTTTATGAACTGCTGATCTGCTTGAAGCGGGAGGCGTGCGGCGCTTTCCCGCCGCGTCAGGATGTGCAGTCTCTCATGTTCGCTCCGAAGGATAAGAATATTCGCCGGGTTCTCCAGGTTATCGAAGACAACCTGGAACAGCGGCTCGCTGTTTCATGGCTGGCGGAGCAGTTCGGATACAGCGAAAACTACTTCCGCTCCTATTTCAAGCGGCAGATGGGCCTGAGCCCCAACCGCTATATCAGCTATCGGAAAATCTCGCGGGCAAAGGAACTTATGCTCTGCTCCAATTTGAATGTGAGTCAGATCGCCGAGCGGCTGGGCTATCAGAGCATCCACTATTTCAGCCGTCAATTTCACAAGATGACCGGCATTTCCCCCTCCACCTATGCGGCCCGGATGCACGGGGACCGGCCCATCAATATTGTCCACAATCAGAATACGCCTGTACACGAATTTGAACTTCCCCTTCGTGAGGCGGCGCCGAGGCCGGCCTTGTCAGGGGAGGCAGCAGGGGAGAGAAGAACGCTGTGACATCAAAAATCAGACTTTTGGGCATTGCCCCCTATGAGAATATGAAGTTTCTCATGCAGGAACAGGCCAAAGAGTACCCGGACATTGAACTTACAGTATTTGTAGGAGACCTGCAGCAGGGTGTGGAACTGGCCCGCCGGAATTTTTACAACGATTATGACGTTATTATTTCCAGGGGCGGTACGGCCACCAAGCTGAGGGAACGGCTGGACCTTCCGGTGGTGGAGGTGCCCATTCTCCCCTATGACATTATGAGGGCCATGAAGCTGGCGGAAAATGTGTCCAGTCACTACGCCATTGTGGGGTTTCCCAACGTGACTGCCAGTGCCCAGATCCTCTGTCAGCTGATGCAGCACCGCATTGACATCTATACGGTGCAGGATGCAGACCAGGTGGAGCCCGTGCTGAAATCCATTCAGCGCAGCGGGACGCGGGCCATTTTATGTGATATGGCGGCGCACACGGCGGCTACACGCCTGGGCCTGGACGCTGTGCTCATCACCTCCGGCGCGGAGGGCATTCATGCCGCCTTTGCCGAGGCGCGGCGCCTGTACCGCAACTACCGCCTTCTGCGGGAGGAGAACCGGTTTTTGCGCAGCCTGATCTGGAATCAGATCAACCACACCGTGGTCTTCAGCGATCAGGGGGAGCTGTTTTTCTCCACCCTGAAAGACTACAGAGCTCCAATTTTGGATTTCCTTCGGGAGGAGAGCCGGAATGGACGAAAGGACACCAGACAGCATATTCTCAAGCAGATCCACAACGTGCAGTACTCCATCCGCCTGCGCCATGAGACGGTTGACGGCAAGGAATACACCGCCTACTATTTTTCTGAGAGCCGGGTGCCCTCCGCAGACATCCAGAGAGGGATACGCTATGAGGGGATGCCGGAGGCGGAAGAGCAGTATTCCAACAGCCTATACGGGATTGTGGGGCTGCTTCGGGATCTGCAGGACAAAATGACGCAGATCAATCGCTCAGAACAGCCTGTTATGATTTTTGGGGAGGACGGCACCTGCAAGGAGCAGGCGGTACACGAACTCTATCTGCAGAGCAGCCGCCGAGAGCACCCTCTCGTCATCATTGACTGCTTCATGCTCAATGAGAAAGTGTGGAACTATCTGATGGATTACCACAACTCCCCATTTGCCCACAGCGGCTGTACGATTTTCCTGAAAAATGTGGACGTGCTCACCCCGGAACAGCGCCGGCAGATGCTGGCGAACCTCCTTGCCATGGACGTGGCCCGGCGCAACCGGGTGTTCTTCTCCTGCGTATGCCGCATGAACGAGCTGTCCACCGAGGCGGGAATGGAATTTGTAGAAAAATTGTCCTGTCTCACCCTCTATCTCCCTCCTGTCCGGCAGCGGGCGGCCCAGCTTCCGGCCATCGCGAACATATATCTCAGCTATCTGAACACTGCGCTGGCCAAGCAGATCTTCGGCCTGGAGGCCGAGGCGATGACCCAGCTGCAGGAATTCGACTGGCCGCACAACTACACCCAATTTCAGCGTATTTTGCAAGAGCTGGCCCAAATGACGCACGGCAACTACATTACCGCCCAGGAGGTACAGGAAGTGCTCCGCCGGGAACGGACCATGGCCACGGTCAACAAGCTGGTAGAGGATGCCGGAGAGCCTCTGGATCTCAATCAGACCTTGGACCGCATCAATCAGGATATCATCCGCCGGATTCTGGCCCAGGAGAATGGGAACCAGAGCCGTACGGCTGCTCGTCTGGGCATCAGCAGAACGACGCTGTGGCGGCTTCTGAACCGTTGACGCTTCCTCAAATTCTGGTGCCCTGAAAACATGATTTTGCCCCTGATCCCGGCAGACCGGCCGGGATCAGGGGCAGTTTTCCAATGACTAAGCCCTTGTGTGGGGGGAGGGTGGAGATTCTATTTCCTGCGGAGCAGGCGGAGATATGATCCCATAAGCGACACGAGTGGTCACGGTAATTAAAATCACCGCTGAGCCCACCAAACTCAATACCCCCGGTGTTTCTCCCAAAAAAAGAAAGACCCATACTGGATTAAGAACGGGATCGATAATGGGAAGAAGTACCGTTTCCAGGGCGGTAAGACCGGTGCTCGCTCTGGCGTACAGAGTATATGTAACAGCCACCAGGACCCCGGCCAGCAGCAGAAACAAGAGGCTGGAGAGATCCGGCAAACCTCCTGAAGCCATGAAAGGGACTCCCACGACAGCAGAGACGGCATTCCCCAGGTACATGGAGAGAGCCGGGTTTCCGTCCTTCTGCAGCCGCAGGAAAATTGAAATTCCTGCAAATGTGATGCCGTCAAATACGGCAATTACATTTCCAACTGCACTTCCGCCGCCGGAGCTGTCCAAGAAAAAGAGAAGCATGCCCCCGAACACCACAACTACACTGACAATGTCTGCACGGGTAATCCGTTCTCTTAAAAACACCCAGGACAGAAGCGCCACATAGATCGGAGCCGTGTACTGCATCATAATGGCAGTGGCCGAAGTGGTCAGCTTGGTGGAGAGAATGAAGCAGTAGTTAAACGCAGCGTAGCAGAGAGCTCCGCCCAGAACATAGCGGTTGATGGTCAGCATACCTTTTTTCAAAAACAGCGGAGACAACAGGAGTACTGCAATCAGGCTCCGCCCCCCTGCAATGGCCTCTGCGGGCCACTGGATCATTTTGACATTAAAACCGGCTAGGCTCCACATGAACGCCACCAGGCAGGTGACTGCGATTGCTTTTTTATGGCCCATTGCCTTCTTGCTCCTCTCATACAGAAACAGAAAAGAGCAGGGCGGAGGCCCTGCTCTTTCGGAATGCAGATCACGCCTTGGTGCGGGACAGACTGTAAATATCCGGTCGGCGGTTCTCCAGGGTGAAAATCTGCTTGCGGACCTTTTCGATGTAGTCCAGATCAATTTCTGCAGTGATTACTTGAGGATAGTTGGAGGCCCGTGCAATCACATTTCCCCAGGGGTCGATGACCATAGAGTTGGCGTACGCCTGGAACTTAGGCTTGACGCCATACTGGGCAGGCGCCACGACATAGCAGCCGTTTTCAATAGCCCGGGTGCGCAGGATGGTCTCCCAGTGATCCTTACCGGTGGGCATGGTAAAGTCCGCGGGAACCATCAGAATCTGTGCTCCCTCCAGCGCCATAATGCGGTAGAGCTCTGCAAAGCGCATGTCATAGCAGATGGAGAGTCCCAGACAGCCCACCTCTCCGGTGTCCACGGTAACAATTTCATCTCCAGGGCAGATGCGCTCAGATTCCTTGTTCACCGGACCGTTGGGAATCACCACGTCAAAGGGATGGATCTTGTGATATTTGGCGACCAGTTCTCCCCTGGGGTTGATCACCATAGTGGAGTTAAAGGGCCGGTTGTCCCGGGGGTTCTTTTCATAAATGCTGCCGCAGTGGAGCCAAACATTATACTTTTTGGCCTGCTCCGACATCAACTGGAAGGTGGGACCGCCGGGAATCTCCTCGGCATGGCCGGCGTTGTCCAGTCCTACATAGTTCATGCTCTCCGGCATGGTAATCAGTTTGGCGCCCCGAGCGGCAGCCTCCTCAATAAAGGCCACTGCGGTGTCCAGATTGGCCTGTACGTCGTCCTGAGAGTCCATCTGCAGAACAGCAACGGTAAACTTATTCAAACTCGATTCTCCTTCCTTTTGGATGTGTTATGCGGTTTTTCGCTTCCTCCCAAACAAGATGCTGCCGCCGATTAAGAAAAATAGCAGCAAGGCTACAGAGACCACAGTTGTTGCTGTTGGCGCAGTAAAAATAGTGAGGGAGCCTATGATCATGTATGGAATCTGCCAGGCATACCCCAGAGTTGCAGAAGTAGACACGCTCTGAGATGCATTGGTTTCCTGGGTGGGGTCCATGACCCGGATCAGCATCAGGCCTGTAGCCAGATTGCCGCACAGATGACCGTACATGCCCGTGCCGATTTCGAACCAGCAGGTATCCTGCACCCACCAGCGGCCAATGATATAGCAAACAAAAATGTTGCCTGCGACAATGAGCACTGCGGTAATCACCAGCGGTACCGCGTAAGTGGTGAAAATCTCCATAGATGTAGTGGCAATGGCTGCCGTGATCATGTAATCCAAAGCGGTGCTGGTTAAACGATTGATACACTTGCGATCAATGTAGTTTTTAAAGTGAGACTTGTTGATTAAGAAGCCTACGATCATGCTAGATACCAGGACCGCGCCCACCAGCGGGAAGTTGGACATCACTGGATGAATCTTGATCAGCAGGGTCCGCTCAAGAATACCAATTACTACCACCAATCCAATGACTGCCAATTGGAAGGCCAGGGGATCAATGGACGAAGAATTTGTTACGCCGTTTCCGATGGACCTGCGGTCTTCTGGCTTGATATAGCCCGTGCGCTCATCCTCCGGCATATCATCGAAAGACATCTTTACATGGGTCAAACCCTTCTTGGCCCCGATATTAATGAGGATCATGCCCCCAATTACTCCGCTGAGCATTCCCAGTGTGGCAAAGGTCACGCCTACACCCACTGCGTCATCCCAGAAGCCGGCTTCCTGCATGATGTTGCCCACGGTGGTGGCGTTTCCGTGGCCGGCATAGAACCCCCACACGCCCATAAAACCGAACTGATAGGGCAAATCGCTCATAAACAGGCCGCAGATTGCTGCTACAATCAAACCAGTAACCAACTGTACCTGGTGAGACAGTCCTCCCATGAAAGTAGCCGCCATACCATTGCGGGTGACCGAACCAAGTTCCAGGCCCAAAAACATGGTCGCGCATACGAATATTACCAATACGCCTGACCATTGGCTTAAAGCAGATGTAAAGGGGATATAGATCGGAGATACGGTGCCCAACCAGTTAGGCCCAAAAAACATTCCTAAAAATCCTGCAATCAAAGAAGTCGGAATGAAGAATCTCTGCAAAACCTTGATCTTCCGGCGCAGCTGAAAACCGATCAACAACAAAATACTTAACCATGCAAAATCAGTTAATACATCGTTTAATGTCATGCGGGGCCACACTCCTTTCCAACATATTGTCCCTCAAAAATCATATTTCCCTTTGATCACTTATCGTAGTAGGGGGCGTATTTTTCCACCAGGGAGAACTGCCCCATCATGCGATGAATTTTCGTGGGGGGATCGGTCATTTTATCCCGGACGCCGAGGGTGGAGCCCTGGTCTGCCAGAGCGCCCAGCACCTCAATCATGCCTTGAGCGGCTGCCAGCATGGAGGAGATGGGGAAAAGCCCAATGGAGTAGTTTAGGGCTTTTACCTCCTCAATTGGCACATTGCCGCCCACAAAGCCCTTCTCATTCAGGTTGACCATCAGAGGAATTTTGGCCTCGTCCGATACTTTCTTCAACTCATCCATGGATTTGATGCCATCCACATAGGCATAGTCTGCTCCGCGCTCCATCGCCAGGTTGATGCGGCGAATGGACTCGTCAATGCCATAGTTGTACAGATCCGCACAGGTGCGGTATACAATGACAAAATCGTCGGACACGTTGTCTCGGACCGCTTGAATCTTCGGCCCCATCAGCTCCCAATCGATAATTTCATCCCGGGCGGGGTGGTTGGCGGGCAGAACTTTGTCGTCGATCTGCAGACCCGCGGCCCCAAGCTGTTCATACATCGCGCCGGTGTTGGCGGCCTGGATGGCGTTTCCAAACCCGTCGTCTGCATCCGCCAGCAGCGGAACGGAGCAGGTGGAGACGATATGCTGAATGGAATTGCCGAACTCGGCCAGGCTTAAAAAACCAAAATCCGGGCGGCCTAGCACGCTGTACGCCAGCGCGCCGCCGGACAGGAACAGGGCGGGAAAGCCTGCCTCCTCGGCAATTTTGGCGGAGAGACAGTCATAAACACCGGGCAGAGTCAGAAATTTATTCTCCCCCAGAATCCGTCTCAAGTCCTGTGCATGGGTGTTGCTCATAACAATACCTCCTTTTGAAATCGGGCTTTGTATGCCCGCCTATAGCCCTTTGGGCTGTTGCTTTACTGAGGATATTGTACAATACGTCCAATTTTCTTGTCGAATACCGGATTTGGTATGAGGATATGACGAAAGAGGAATGGGGCTTAACCGGCTGCCTATTTGTCATCCCATAAAGAATTTGTTATAATGTAACCCAGAAACTCATTGAGTAAGATTGGAGAAGAAGGCAGCGGCCATGGGAAAGGAGCCTGGAGTATATGATTGATCAAAGATATTTTAAATATATCAAAACCATTGCTCAGTATCACAGCTTTTCCAAGGCTGCACAGGTTCTGTACATCTCCCAGCCCGCATTAAGCCGCTTTGTGAAAAAGGTGGAGGAGGAACTGGGAGCCTCTCTGTTTGACCGGGAGACGATCCCCCTGGGGCTCACGCAGGCGGGGGAGCGTTACCTCCACTACATGGAGCAGTTTCAGCAGTTAGAGGCCCAAATGTACTCGGAATTTGCGGCCCATGGAGCGGGCGTCCAGGCCCTTACCATTGCGGCCCTCCCTTTTCTTGGGATCTATGTTTTGCCTAAAATTGTCCCGGACTTTGCGGAGCAGTACCCGACTGTGGATCAGCGGATTATGGAGTGCTCCAGTGTGGATATTTTAAAGCGCCTGGATACGGGGGAGGCCGACCTGGTTCTGACGAACCTGAAGCCAAAGCAGGAGGGACTGGCCTATCAAAAGCTCCTTCGGGACCCCCTTGCCATTGCGGCGCCTTACAGCGGTGAACTTCGCCGGCGCTATCCAAACAGTGCGAACAACCTGAATGCCCCTCTGGCCATTGATCTCTCCCAGCTGGAATCAGAGACTCTTATTGTTCTGCGCTCCTGGCAGAATATGCGGGTGGCCGCAGAAATCACCTGCCGTCACTACAATTTTACCCCCAGCCGGGTGATAGAGGCGCCCAGCCTCCCCTCCGCGCTCAGTCTGGTGTGCAGCGGACGGGGAATTACCTTTATCTGTCCCTCCTATGTTCACTGCATTCAGCCGCAAAATCCCTTGATCTACTTCGCTTTGGATCAGATGGAGGGCCTGACCGATGTCTTGGCCGTCTACCGCAGTGACACCCGGAACCGATGGGTGCAGGAGTTCTGCCGGTGTGCAATCCGCAAATTGGGGGATGACTCCGCAGGCGAATAACCATGCCGGTGCATCTGCAAAAATGCCGTTACTTTCCCGCCGCTGTGCGGCGGAAAAGTCCTCGCTGCGCTCGCTGAACGCCTTGCCAAGCAAGGCATTCAGGGCATTTGATCCCACTCGAGGCGGGCTGCCGCCCCCTCGAGCTCCCTCGCCAATACTCGGGCGGATTCGTCTGAACAGAGGTTTTTCGACAAGCTGAGTAGACACCCACATAAAGTGTGGGCGTCTACTTTTTTATTTACAATGAAATTAAGAGAAAAGAAGTCCATGAGGAGTGGGAGAGAAGAAAGTCTCACGTAGAAAGTGGAGCAAAGTGGGAAATCCGGCGGCTTTTGCTGGGGGAAACTGCGTATTCCGGAAAAGCCTCTGATATGGGACGGAATTGCCGCAGTCATGCGGACAGGAAAGACAGGCGTTTAAAGGACAATATTTTGTGGAAATTTTCCGCACATACTGCCGGCAAAATTCGTCTTATGAAGTAGAAGGGGGGACGATCGTTCCCATGGACCTGGAAGAACTCTATGACAAGGTGTACCGGTACTGCTATATGAAACTCCGCCATCCCCAGGCCGCTGAGGATATCACTCAGGAGGCCTTTCTCCGCTTTCTCCGGGTGTACGAGGAGAGGGAGATCAGGAAAAGGACCGCCTATCTCTACACCATCGCCCGCAACCTCTGTACGGACTTCTGCCGCGCAAGGCGGGCCGTCCCCCTGGAGCAGGCGGAACAAATCCCCTCCGAGGACCGGGATGAGCTGCATACCGTCCGCATCGCCCTGGAGCAGGCCCTGGAGCGGCTGCCCGAGGAGGAGCGGGAGCTGATTTTTCTGCGGTATACCAACGAGATGCCCGTTGCGGAGATTGCTGAAATTCTGGGCATTTCCCGCTTTGCGGTCTACCGCCAGGAGAGGCGCGCCTTGGAACATCTTCGAAAACAACTGAACCGGAGGGATTTTTATGGGTGACGAGAAATTGAAACGGGCCCTGAAGCTGATCTATCAGCCCCCGGAGCCCCAGGGCAGGGAGGACTTTTTGAAGGGGATAGAGACGCCGCAGATGACGATGCTGGAATTTTTCCTCTCCCAGGTGGGCTATATCCGCCCCTGGGGATGGCTGCTGTCCCTGGGGATTTTTGCCGCCGCTCTGCGGATTTTATGGTGGCAACCGCCCCAGGCGGTCTGGATGGTGGCCGCCCTTCTGCCCTTTGCGGCCCTGTCCACGATGATGGAGCTGAACCGCTCCGACCGCTATCAGATGGAGGAGCTGGAGCTGGCCGCCCGGTTTTCCCTGCGGGCCGTCATCCTGGCCCGGATGAGCATTTTGGGCTTTGGAAACCTGCTCCTGCTGGCGGTCCTGGGCCCACTGGTGATGAAGTGGACCGGCCTGCCCCTGGTTGAAACGGGATTTTATATGCTGTGCCCCTACTGCCTGACCGCTGTACTCTGTCTGGTGATCCTGCGCCGGCGGCGGCACGGGGAGAACCTCTATCTCTGCGCCGGCGCAGCTGTGGCGGTTAGCCTTCTGTTCGGTCTGGCCAACAGATTCACCGTGCTGACCCGGACAATATCCGGTGCGGCGGACCACGCAGGGCTTTCCCTGCTTCTGCTGGCCCTCATGGTGTGGGAGTACCGGAAATATCTGGTCAATATGGAGGAATACGCATGGAATTGAAAATCGACCGGCTGACCAAACAGTACGGCGCAAAAATTGCGGTGGACCGCATCAGCCTGACGCTGACCCCCGGGGTGACCGGCCTGCTGGGGGCCAACGGGGCGGGAAAGACCACGCTCATGCGGATGCTATGCGGGATCTTAAAGCCCACCAGCGGCACCGTCTCTTTCGACGGGGTGGACGTGTCCACCGAGGCGTACCGGAGGGTGCTGGGCTATCTGCCCCAGGATTTCGGCTACTACCCCAACTTTACGGGGCTGGATTTTCTCCTCTACCTGTCGGCCCTGAAGGGGCTGGACCGGCGCGGGGCGGAGGCGCGGAGCCGGGAGCTGCTGGAGCTGGTGGGGCTGAGCGAGGCGGCCCGCAAAAAGATCAAGACCTACTCCGGCGGCATGAAGCAGCGGCTGGGAATCGCCCAGGCCCTGCTCAACCGGCCCAAGCTGCTGATTCTGGACGAGCCCACCGCCGGGCTGGACCCCAAGGAGCGGGTCCGCTTTCGGGAGCTGATCGCGGAGCTGGGAGCGGACAGCATCGTGCTGCTCTCCACCCACATCATCTCCGATGTGGAGCAGATCGCCGGCCGGATTCTGATGGTGCGGGACGGCCAGCTCATCTTTGACGGCGGCCCCGGCGAGATCCGCCAGGACTTGGAGCGCTTCTATCTGGACCAGTTTGAGGGGGGAGAGAGATGAGACAATTTTTTACGCTCTACCGCTTTGAGATCAAGAAAATATTTCAAAAGCCCTATGTGCCCGCCCTGCTGGCGCTGAGCATCGCCTTGACGCTCTTTCTCAATGTGCGGCCCCTTCTGGGCGAGCAGACGGTGGCCTATGTGGACGAACAACAGCAGTTCCATTTTGAGGCCGTCAGCAATTATGAGGCCATCCAGCTGGAGCGCCGCTTTGCCCGAGAGGACGCCGGGAAACTGCTGGATAACGAGGCGGCCTGGACCATGCAGGAGATGAACCGCCGGTACCAGGAGATCTACAACCAGTATGCGCCGGACCTCACCTGCGTTCTGCTCAACCACTCCCTGGTGTTTGAAACCCTGGGGCGGACGGGAGTCAACCCCGTGGCTGAGCATATAGAATATCCCGCCGATTATGCCTATCAGAGTCTGGAGAGAGGGCGGGAGGAGGAGTTTTCCAGCCAGTTGTTGAGCCAAGAGGAGATCGCATACTGGGAGCGAGAGGGAACTCGCCTCACGACGCCCTTTGTGATGGAGTATACCGGCGGCTGGCGGGGGATTTTGGAGAAAGCGTCCTGGCTGAATCTGATGGCCCTTGTCTTTGCTCTGATCAGTCTGTGCAGCAGTTTTTCCGATGACGACGCATACAAAACCAGGCCGCTGCTCGCCAGCGCCGCCCACAGCCGAATGCCGCTGACCCTTGCGCGGCTGGCGGCGGGGGTAAGCCTGGCCTGCGGCTGTGTGCTGCTGCTCTTTGGCCTCACGGCGGCCATCCAATTTTTTGTCCACGGGGCGGGGGGAGCCCAGATGCCCATTCAGCTGCTGGAGCTGAAACCGGACCAGAGGGGGATCGGGGATGCGCATCTCTCCTACATCTGCCGGGATATGACGGCCGGGCAGGCGGTGCTGGTAACGGTGGGAATGAGCCTGCTGATTGCCCTGTTTGCCGGGGCCCTGTCCATGCTTCTGTCCAAGCTGCTGCGCCGGGGCGTCCCCGCGCTGGCGCTGCCTCTGGGACTTCTATTGCTCTCCATGATCTTTGAGCCGCCTTTTTATTACTATGACCGGGTGCGGGCCCAGATCTGGAGCTACATGCCCATTCAGCGCCTATACCAGACCTTCCTGGCGGATGAGCGCCTGGTCTCCCTGGGCGGTGTGCAGCTGGACTGTATCCCCGTGAGCGTGCTTCTCTACGGAGGGCTCGCGGCGATTGCCCTGGTTACCTGCATCTGGCTGTGCAAAGCCCGTGCGGTGGACAAGATGTGAGGCGGTTTTTATGAAAGTGTTTGGCGTGCTCTACCTCTTTGAGTGGAAGAAAATCCTGCGGCAGGGGCTGGTCCCGGCGGCCATCCTGCTGGGCGTCCTTCTGCTCCTGACAGCAAACATCTCGCCTCTGCTGGGGACCGGGTACTACTACCGCTATGACGCACAGCGGGGGACGGTGGACCGTGCCGCTATGCCCTACGGGGAAGTGGAGAAGCTGCGGCGGGACTCCCTCCGTGCCCTCTCCGGGCAGGTGCTGGACGAGGCCCTGATGGACCAGCTGAAGGAGAACTACCGGGACAGCCAGGCGGGGACCATCCAGTGGAACCTGAATGCTTACGCCCCGTTTTTGTACCTCAACACAATGGAGGACCAGTCCGGGGCCTCCGCGGAGGACTTTTACCGACAGCAGGTACAGCGTTTCCAGAAGGAGAATGTCAGCGCGCCCCTGACCGGTGCGGAGCTGGCCTACTGGCAGGAACAGGCTGCTGGCCTGGGGCCACTGTACTTGGACTATGCCGGAGGCTGGCAGGCCATGGCGGAGCACTGCGGCCTGCTGTGTCAGGTAGTGGTGCTGCTGGTGACAGTGGCTCTGTGCCGCTTTTGCTCGGAGGAACACCGGGCGCGCACCGACCAGCTGGTGTTGTCCAGCGAAAAAGGGAAAACCACCGCCTTTTGGGCCCGGTGCGCCGCCGGCGTCAGTTTCGCCGTGGGGATTGCAGTGGTTTTCTCTGCCCTGCAAATGGCTCTCTGCGGCGCGCTGTACGGGATGGACGGGTTTGCCGCCCCCCTTCAGCTCTGGGTGGAGGGGAGCTTCAGCACCCTGCATGTGTCGATGGGGCAGTTTTCTCTCATCCTGCTGGGGCTGCTGGTTTTGGCCTGTGGGATGGCGGCGGTGTTTGTCATGCTGCTCTCCGAGCTGTTCGGCACCGCCATTCCCGCTCTGGTGGTCCCATTCGCCCTGTCCGCCGCCTCCATTCTGGAACTTTTTGTGGGGAACGGCCGGTGGATGGAACAGGCGGCCAGCTATCTGCCCTTTTTCCGCGTCAGTGCGGACACCTTGCAGGACTACTACCTCGTCACCCTTGGCAGTCTTCAGCTCAACAGCATACAATTCAGCGTTGTCCTGTATCTCCTGCTGGCCGGTTTGTTCGGCCTGCTGTACCGGATCTGCCACCGGCGTTATCAGGTGACCGGAAGATAATGCAGGGGACCGATGCGCGCCGGAACATCCCATATAGGTCAAACTCCGGGCGGTCGGGGCCGCCTGGCCGTGGGCTGTGCGGCGAGGATGGAGCGGGCATAAGAGAAGACCCCCTGATACAGGCTGGTTTCCTGCATCAGGGGGTCCTTTGCCGTGGTTCGCGTTACTGCCAGAAGTCGGTGGACTCCTTCAATCCGATCTCCGAGGCCTTGAAAACCGGGTCCCGGCCCGCCTGCTTCTGCCGGCTGTAATCCTTCATGCAGAGAATGGCGGGTTTTAAGAGGTAGATCAGGACCGGAATATTGATAATTGCCATCAGCCCCATGAGCACGTCCGCGGTGTTCCACACGGTGCTGAGCTGCATGACCGCCCCCAGGCCGACCACAACGGTGGCGGCGCCCCGCAGGAGGTACTGCAGCCCCTTGCTTGGGGTCTCCCGGCACAGGTAGGACAGGCCGGTCTCCGCGTAATAGAAATTCCCCAGCAGGGTGGTGAAGGCAAAGAGGAACAGAGCGATCGTAATGAAAATGACGCCGAAATCCCCCAGGGAGCTTTTCAGGGCGGCCTGGACAAAGGGCATGCCGGCCAGCTCCTCGCTGAACTCCGCGCCGGAGCACAGCAGCAACATGGCGGTGCAGGTGCAGATGAGGATGGTGTCGATGAATACGGAGAGCACCTGGACCAGGCCCTGCTTGGCCGGGTGGGACACGCCGGCGGAGCCGGCCGCGCAGGCCGCGGCGCCGATGCCCGCCTCGTTGGAGAAGAGGCCGCGCTTGATGCCCTGCATCACGGCGGAGCCGACAAAGCCGCCGAAGATGGCCTGCACGTCAAAGGCGTTGCGGAAAATACCGGCGAATACAGCGGGGACCAGGGTGATGTGTGTGACCACCACATAGACCGTCACGATCAGATACAAAACGCCCATGGCCGGGACCATGACGGAGGTGATCTTGGCGATCTGCTTGCCGCCGCCGCTGATGCACAGCAGGAACAGGGCGGCCACCGCCACGCCCACGATGATGGGGGTGAGGGAGGGATCATAGAAGCTGAACGCCTTGAAGGAATCCGCGATGTTGAAGGAGGCCACCAGGTTGAAGCCCACCATGTAGGTGAGGATCATCACCACGGCAAACAGAACGCCCAGCCACCGCTTTTTCAGCGTCTGCTCGATGTAATAGGCGGGGCCGCCGTAGCAGCTGCCGTCGGGGGCGCGCTTTTTATAGATCTGCGCCAGCGTCCCCTCAATAAACGCGGTGGCGCTGCCCAGAAGGGCGGTGACCCACATCCAGAATACGGCCCCCATTCCGCCGATGCAGATGGCGGTGGAGATGCCGGCGATGTTGCCCGTGCCCACGCGGGAGGCGGTGGACACCATCAGCGTCTGAAAGGCGGATACATTGGCCTGGTCGGGGCTGGGCTGCATGACCACCCGGATGGACTCCAGGAGGTATCGGAACTGGACAAAGCGGGTGCGGACGGTAAAATAGATCCCCCCCGCCACCAGCAGAATAATCAGAATATAGGTATAGAGGAAGTTGCTCAAGCTGTTGATCACATCGTTATACAGGACATACAGTGCGTCCATGCTGGGTTCCCTCCTTTTTCTGTCTTGCGGCGCGGGCCGCCACCCGCACGCCGCGCATATTCGGATTTCAAGCGGCAGAGCCGCTTATCCCGCGCCGGCAAAGATATGCAGGCGCAGATGGGTGGAGAGGTACTCCAAAACCTGTTCCCCCGCCACGCTGTTTCCCTTTTGGTCCAGCGACGGGCCGAAAATGCCGATGCCCATCTTCCGGTCCGCCACAGACAGAATGCCCCCTCCCACGCCGCTTTTGGAGGGGATGCCCACCCGGACGGCAAACCCGCCGGAGCCGTTATACATTCCGCAGGTGAGCATGATGGTCTTGACCACCTGGACCGTCTCCGCCTGCAGCAGGCGCACCCCGGTGCTGGGATTCACGCCGCCGTTGGCCAGCAGCAGGCCGAATCCCGCCAGACTCTCAGCGGTCACGCTGAGGGAACACATCTTCACATAGAAGTCCAGGGTCCGCTCCACATCGCTTTGGATGACCCCTTTGTTTTCCAGCAGGTAGGCAATGGCCCGGTTGCGGGAGATGTTGGACATCTCAGAGCGGTAGACCCGCTCGTCCAGCCGGATCTCCGGGTCCATGCACAGCTCCCGGGTGAAGGACAGCATCTCCTCAAAGGAGATCACGGGCTCCAGATAGCTGTCCACCGCGATGGCCCCGGAGTTGATCATGGGGTTGCTGGGGTGGCTCTCCGAGGACTCCAGCCGCACCAGAGAGTTGAACGGGTCGCCGGAGGGCTCCATGCCCACCTGGCTGAAGACGGTTTCATAGCCGCAGCGCTCCAGAGCCACGGCCAGGCTGATCACCTTGGAGATGCTCTGGATGCTGAAGCGCACCTGGGTGTCGCCTGAGGAAAACCGGCCACTGTCCAGGGTAAAGATGCAGGCCCCCAGCTGTCGGGGGTCCGTTTTGGCCAGCTCGGGGATGTAGGAGGCGGGCGCGCCCAGCTCCGCCGCCGGGCGGGCCAGCGCCACAGCGTGGTCCAAGATTGTCTGGATCACAAGAATCACCTCCCTTCTTCGCGCCCTCAACGCTTTGTGGCCTAATCGTACCACAGGAGGCGCTGCCCTGCATAATACGGGATAAGTTGAGCGGCTATAGACAAAAGAGATAGCGTCTAGACGCTATCTCTTGAGCAGTTTAACCGTTTTTCCACGTTCTGCAAAAACTCCTGGGTGATGCGGGACAGCTCCGTCCCCCGGCTGTAAACATATCCGAATTCAAATAGAAAGTCGCAGTCCGCAATGGGGATGGACACCGCCTGATATCCGGAATCCTGGAGCTCGAAGTCGTGGATTCCGATGCTGTAGAAGTCACTGACGGAGATCAGGCGCATCAGGGACTCCCGATTGGACAGGTAGATGATCTGGCTCTCCGACTGGTCGCCCAGGGCCTCTGAGCCGAACAGGGTGGAGAGCAGGTCGTCGTACTGGCCTAAGTAGCGGATAACGCCGTAGGAGGACAGGGCCCGCAGGGTGATGGGCTGCCCCTGGCGGAGAAGGGGATGGTTTTTGGAGAGGACGATGTGGGGCTCGGCGTAGGCCAGGTGTCGGTAGACCAGCCGCTTTGCGCTCAAAAGGTCCTCCACCTCCCTGCGGCGCTTGCGGTCAAAATGGAAGACCCCCACGGTGGCGCGGCCGGAAAATACGTCGTCCAGCACCTGGTCTGGGCTGCCCTCGTACAGCCGGTGGGTGAAGGCCCTCTGGTCCTGGTGGCGCATAACCACCTCGATGAAGCTCTCCATCACATGGGAGAACTTTGTCATGGAGACCGAGAGGTGCCGGTAATCCTCCTTCCGCTCTGAGGTGTGCCACAGACAGCCGATTTCCTCCAAGACATGGTTGGCCCGTTTGACGAACTCCTCCCCCTCCGGGGTCAGGGTGACGCCGTGGTTCCCCCGGTTCAGCAGCAGGTACCCAAAGCCGTCCTCCAGATCGTGAATGATCTTCCCCAGATAGGGCTGGGAGATAAAGAGGGCCTGGGCGGCCTTGTTGATGGAACCCAGCTGGGCAACTTTCAAAAAATACTCCAGATGCTTGACATTGAGATCGCGACTCATCTCACAGCTCCCCCCTTGATGTGTCTGAACACTCTGCCGCGGTTCGGCTCAATTATAGCAGTTCTTCTTAAAAATTTCAAAGCTCCGCTAGTCCTAATTGGAATAATCACCAACTCAAATTGTTATGAGGGGCGGCGGAAGGGAGCGGCCCGGCCCGCCCGCTCTGGGGAGTGCGCGCTGCATTTCCTGAGGACGGCACTTGCGGAAGGGGATAACAACCAGACGCGACCGCACCTCTCGCCCCTTCCGGCGGGGAATTCTTATGAAAAAGGCCGCTTTAGCCTCTGAGCTAAAGCGGCCTGGATCGTTTCTCAAGCATTCAGCCACAGCCGCCGCTGCACCTGGCGCAGGCGGAGGGAGTGGCCGCGCAGCCGCCCAAGGCGGTCTCCCGCAGCTCGATGGGGATGCGCCGCCCCACGGCATACATGGTCTCCAGCATCTCGTCGAAGGGGATGAGCTGTTTCACCCCGCTGAGGGACAGCTCGGCGGCGATGAGGGCGTTGGCCACCCCGGCGGCGTTGCGGTTCTGGCAGGGGTACTCCACCAGACCGCCCACTGGGTCACACACCAGACCCAGCAGGTTCATCAGCACGGTGGAGCCCGCGTCCATGCACTGCTCCGGCGTTCCGCCCATAAGCTCCACGGTGGCGGAGGCGGCCATGGCGGCGGCCACCCCCACCTCCGCCTGACAGCCGCCCACCGCCCCCGCCACAGTGGCGTTGCGCATGGCCAGATAGCCCACGGCCCCGGCGTTGAACAGGGCGTCCACAAGGCGGTCGTCGGAGATCTTATAGCAGTCCTGGAGGGCCAGCAGCAGGCCGGGCACAATCCCGGCGGAGCCCGCGGTGGGGGCCGCCACAATGAGGCCCATGGAGGCGTTCACTTCTGCCACCCCCATGGCGTAGGTCATGGCCCGCTGGAGGATATCCCCGCAGATGGCCTTGCCCCGGGCGGCGTGGTCGTAGAGTTTTTTGGATTCTCCGCCGATGAGCCCGCCCATGGACTTGGACGGCTTTTTCAGCGGCTGTGTGGCGGAGGCCCGCATGATCTCCAGCACTTTGGCCATGCGGTGGTCCACCTGATCCCGGGTGGTCTCCCCCAGCTCACACTCCCGGCGGCGCATGACCTCTGAGATGGGGCACTGGGTCTGCCGGCACAGCTCCAGCAGCTCAACAGATGATTTAAAGTCCATGGGTTCCTCCTCCTATGGCTCCAGCAGCATGACGTCCTGCACGTTGGGGTTGTTCCGCAGGGGGACGTCGACCCCCTCCGGGAGGTGTCCGTCGGACTCCACGATGGTGTAGGCCGTGTGTCCCTTGGCCTCCCGGAACAGGCGCATAAAGGCGATGTTCACGCCGTTGTCGCTGAGTACCTTGGTGATGTGGGCCACCACCCCCGGCTTGTCCTGCTGGACCACGATGACGGTGCTGTACGCCCCGGTGAAGTCCACCTCCACCCCGTTGATGCGGACGATGCGCACCTTTCCGCCCCCCAGGGACTCGCCGCGCACCACCATGGTCTGTCCCGCGGCATTCTCCATGCGGATGTCCACCGTGTTGGGGTGGACCTCCGTCTCGGTGGTGCAGGGGGTGAAGCGGTAATCCAGCCCCCGGTCCTGGGCGATCTGGAAGGAGTTCCGGATGCGGGTGTCGTCCGTCTCAAATCCCATGAGCCCGCCCAGCAGGGCCCGGTCGGTACCGTGGCCCTGGTAGGTCTTGGCAAAGGATCCGTAGAGGGTGAACTCCACCTTCACGATGGGGGGAGCGATCATCTTCCGGGCCAGGAAAGAGATGGCCGCCGCTCCGGCGGTGTGGGAGCTGGAGGGGCCGATCATATTGGGACCCAGCACATCAAAGACACTGATAAAGGCCATAAGCGCTCCTTTTCTCGGTCACTGGGCCTGCGCAGCCTGGGCAGGCGCCTTGTTGATGAATTTCTGATAGATGGTCTCCACGATGACGCCGATGGCGTTGTCCCCGGACACGTTGCAGGCGGTGCCGAAGGAGTCCTGGGTGATATACAGGGCCACCATGATGGCGCAGATGGGGCCGCTGGGGTCGCCGGCCTCCGCCCCGAAGACCATGTAAAGGAAGGGCAGGGCGGTCATGATGGAGCCGCCGGGGGCGCCGGGTGAGGCCACCATGGCGATGCCCAGGGTCATAATGAATGGGATCACCGTGGCCAGGCTGATGGGGATCTGGTTCATCAGACACACGGCGGTGGAGCAGGCGGTGATGGTGATCATGGAGCCGGCCATGTGGATGTTGGCGCACAGGGGAACCACAAAGTTGCGGATCTCCGCGGAGACGCCGTCCGCTTCGGCGCACTGCAGGTTCACCGGGATGGTGGCGGCGGAGGACTGGGTGCCCAGGGCGGTGATATAACCGGGGATCTGGTTGCGGATCAGGCGGAAGGGGTTTTTACGGCTGACGGCCCCGGCCACCAGGAACTGCAGGAAGATGCAGATCAGATGCATGAGGATGACCACCAGGAACACCTTCCACAGGATGCCCAGGATGGCGAAGGTCTGGCCGGACTTGGTCATGTTGGTGAAGGTGCCGCAGATATACAGAGGCAGCAGGGGGATGATCACCGAGTGGAGCACCTGGTCAATGACGCCCGAGAAGTCGCTCATCCCGTTGTAGAGGGTGTCGCCGATGGTCTTGCCCCGCAGGGTGGACAGGCACAGGCCCAGCACAAAGGCCAGCACCACCGCCGAGAGGGTGTCGAACAGGGGCGGGATCTCCAGGCTGAAGTAGCTCTCCAGGGAGTTGCCGGCCGTGGCGGCGATCTGCTCCAGGGCTCCGTCGCTCATGAAGCTGGGGAACAGGGTGTCCGCCACCAGGAAGGAGGCGGAGCCCGCCGCCAGGGTGGACAGATAGGCCAGAATGACGGTGATGAGCAGCAGCTTGCCCGCGCCGCTTTTCAGGTTGGCGATGCCCATGGTCACATAGGCCAGAATCATCAGGGGGATGATGAAGGACAGGAACGTGCTGAAGATGCTGGACAGGGTGACCACGATCCGGCAGAACCACACGGGCAGGAACTGTCCAAAGAGAATACCGATGATGATTGCGATAATGAGTTTGGGGAACAGACCGAGTTTGAATTTCTTCTTTTCCACAAAAACCCCTCCTATAATTTTGCTCAAATTCCCTCTTGCCTATTGGCTGATTTTAGTATATTCTGTTTGCAATAATATGTAAAATTCATAGTTTTAATAAGATGCTTTAAAAAAATTCAACGATTACTTCCTGGGGCGGAAGAAGGAGGGGCTTTGCATGGAGCTGCGGCAGCTCAGTACATTTATTCAGGTGGCACAGTTGAAAAGCTTTTCCCGGGCGGCGGAGAGCCTGGGGTACTCCCAGTCTGCGGTGACGGTGCAGATCCGGCAGCTGGAGGAGGAACTGGACACCAGACTGTTTGACCGGATCGGGAAGCACATCTCGCTGACCGCCCGGGGCGTACAGTTTCTGGAGCACGCCTACGACGTGCTCCAGGAGGTGAACAAGGCCCGCCTCTCCGTTTCGGACACCGGGGAGCTGCACGGACGGCTCCACATCGGGACCATTGAGTCCCTGTGCTTCTCCAAGCTGCCCGCTGCGCTGCACGCCTATTGGCAGCGGCACCCCAAGGTGGTGGTCCATGTCACCACCGGCGAACCGAAGTTTCTGATCGAGCGGATGGAGCGGGGAGAGCTGGATCTGATCTACATTCTGGACGAACCCCGGTACAGCAACAACTGGAACAAGCTGATGGAGCGGAAAGAGCGGGTGGTCTTTGTGACCTCCGCCTCTCTGGGGGCGGAGCTGGAGGGCATTCCGGAGCTGACCGTGGAGGACCTGCTGGACAGGCCGTTTTATCTCACGGAGCGGGACACCAACTACCGCCGGGTGCTGGACCGCTTTCTGGCCGCCCGGAACCGGAGCCTCACCCCCTTCCTGGAGTGCAGCGACACGTCTTTTCTCATCCGCATTCTGGAGAACAACCGGGGCGTCTCCCTGCTGCCCTGGTATGCGGTGGAGCAGAGCGTGGGGCAGGGAAAGCTCTCCCTGATCCAGGTAGCGGATTTTCATGTCACGCTGTACCGGCAGATCTTTTCCCATAAGGAGAAGTGGTGCTCCCGGGAGATGGACGAGTTCGTCCGCACCGTGCAGGAGCTGGAGGCACTGTGACGGCCTAAGCCGCTCTGGGCAGGATAGATAGGCGGGAAAGCAGATCCGCAATTACATTGAGCTTTGATTTGAATTGCCCTCTGGGACAGAAGGCGCATCCAATTTTTCCTGGCGAAGATGCTCCTGTAGAAATTGAAATACATCATTCCGGTCCAAAAATCGAATTTTGATCCGTGCATTTTCGTACTGCGTGATATAGGCGTCGTCACCTGTGCGGAGGTACCCGGCCAGCTGGGAATAGGGGTCCAGGCCCACGGCGCGTATGGCAGATACGATCTCCCGCATGCGGCGGCGGAAGAAGCGCTCCTGTTGCTTCATAGATGCTCCTCCCTCTGGCATGCGGTTAGGGATTCAGACTGGGCGGCGAGGGAACGCAGGACCTGCAGTTCCCGTTCGATCCGCCGGCAGACGCCGGCGTTATTCCGCTCCCTGGCCTGCAGCCGATGCAGGCGAAACTCTAGCGGCGGAGTGGACCGGATCGAGAGCAAACAAAAAAACAAGGGATCGAGTGCCAAGACAGACCGAAACCTACAACAGATCAGTCCTCGGCGGTGAAGCTGGACACCGGCCTGCGGCGGGGAGAGCTTCTGGCCTGAAATGGGAGGACGTTGATTTGAAACGGGGCAGCCTCCGGGTACGGGGCAGATTGCGCGTATCAACGGGGAGGTGGTAGAAGCTCCCCTAAAAAAGTCTATCGCACTCTGCCCCTGGCAAAGGATTCGATAGACGCTTTGGATCAGCAGAAAAAGAAAGTCGGGTCAAGCCCCTGGGTGTTTCCCGGTCCCACAGACGGCCCCATGTCCCCGGGCAGCGTGCTCCACATGCTCCACCGAGTACTGAAACGGGCGGGGCTGCCTCGAGTCAGGTTCCACGATTTGAGGAACACTTTCGCAACTCTGGCCCTCCAGAATGGGGTAGACGTGAAAACAGTGTCCGGGATGCTGGGGTACTACAGCGCCGCAGAAAGAGGCGGCGAGAGCCATGGAACGGGTGCTGACAACGGCCCTCTGAACCGCAAAAATCACCTCAGAAAAGCAGTGAGGTCCAGGCGCGGAAAGGCCGCGCCTGGACCTCACTTTTCCCCCGTATGGGTCAGAATTTTGGTCAGCCAATGTCAATCACCAGACTTCCACCGGAACACGTAGCTCATAATAAAGGCCACGACAGCAGTGAGCGAACACATGATACACACCGGTGCCTCCAAATTATTGGAAGCCCACATGGCGAGACTGCCGTTTGCGGTTACCACCGCGGCCGCCTGGAGAACTACATAGCCCAGTGCCAGGAGCAGGGCGGCGCAGATACAGAAGAGAAACAGTGTATTCAAAATCTTTTTCATAACTAGCCTCCAATAATCGGCAGGATTCCCATGGCGACCAGGACGCCTACAAAGACAATGGGAATACAGTAGTGGAAGATCAGCGGTTTAAACATGACGCTGACGTCATTCAGACCGGCGATACTGCTGGACACGAAAATGGGGGAAGACATGGGAGGAGAGGCCCCCTCGGTGGAGGCGAAGATCAGATAGGCCACGATGGCGGTGACAGGCGGGACGCCAACCGAGACCATAGCGGAGTAGGCCACGGGGCCCAGGCTTACTGTGGTGGAGGTGGCGTTCATGGGGCCGGCGGCCAGGGCGATCACATAGCCAATGATCAGGATCAGCACAAATTTGGGCAAGGTCAGGGCAGAGAGAATGGTGGTCATGTCCTCTCCAAAGCTGGTCTGATTCAAGGCGTTGCTGCTGGCCATGGCGAAGAGGGAAACTGCGCCGCAGTTGCAGCACTGCTTGGCGGAGGCCAGAAGCATTTTGGCCCAGCCGTCCAGAGTCTTAGGCAGCAGCTTGCGGCCCTCGATCAGGCAGATTAGCATAATCAGGACGGGGACCCAGATAATGATATTCATGGCGTCCACGCCGTCCTCTCCAAAGGAGGCCAGTCCCTCCAGCAGAGTAGCCACCGGGCCAGTGATGACTACCAGGGGGATAATGATGCCAAGGAACATGGCCAAAGAGGAACCGCCCTGCTTCAGCGCGGTGCCAAGGGGCTCGATCTTTTCCTTAGAGATGGGAGGAATTTTGTATTTGTGTACATAGTAGCGCACCAGGATCAGACGGTAGACCAAGGTCCACAGACCGCCGCACAGCAGGGCGAAGTACAGGTCGCCTGCCTCCACCACGCCGGCCACGGCGGGCAGGCCCAGCATCAGGAACATAGAGGATGAAGGGGGAATGCAGATGCCCAGACCGGCGTTTCCGGTGTTCATGGTGGCGGCCACTTCCTTGGACCAGCCGGACTCCCGCATCCAAGGGATGGTGATGGAGCCTACCGTGGCCGCGTTGGCGCTGCTGGCGCCGGAGACCATGCCGAACAGCGCGCTGGCGCAGGCGGACACATAGGCGGGACCGCCGCGCAGACGCCCCAGAATAGCGTTCAGGATGTTGACCAGACGGGTAATAATGCCGGTCTGAGTCATAATCGAGGACATGATGGTAAAGAGCATGATGGCGGCCATTACGTCCTCCGTCATGGCATCTTTCAGACTGGTCACAAATGTAGTGGGGATGTTCTGAATGCCACTGAATGCACAGCATACCAGCAGGCCCAACAGCATTGCCTCCGCAATACTGCGCTTCAGAACCAGATACCACACAATGACGAAGACAATAAAAACGAGGAAGGCAACAATGCCAATACCGATTTGCACTGTGGGGTCACTCCTTTACAACAAGAAATAGTGTGAATGATGAATCACTGGCCAGCGGCCAGATATTCCCGGTTGACGACGTTGTTTAACTCCCCGCCCTCCGCAAGAGTTTGGATGATCTGGGCGATGGTGGGGATCATGGCGTCGGCCAGGTCGGCGGTGGACCCGCCGATATGGGGGGTGATGAGCACGTTGGGGGCGTCCATCAGGCCCTTGGTGACGGGGGAGGCCTCGTCCTCCACACAGTCCAGGCCCGCGCCGGCCAACTGTCCCTTTTGGAGGGCCTGGAGCAGCGCGGTGTCGTCCACCAGTCCGCCCCGGGCGGTATTCACCAGGCAGGCGGTGGGCTTCATGCGTGCAAGCTGCTCCGCCCCGATGATGTAGCGGGTGCTGTCCAGCAGGGGGACGTGGAGGGAGACCAGGTCGGCCTGCTCCAGCAGCTCCTCCAGAGGGGCGTAGGTCATGTGCAGCTCCTGCTCCCGCTCCGGAGGCAGGCGGAAGGCGTCGTAGTAGACCACCTGGGCTCCCAGGGCCTGGACCAGAGCGGCCACCCGGCGGCCGATGTTTCCGCCGCCTACGATGCCCACGGTCTTGTGGTTCAGAGACAGAGAGGCAAACGCGCCTCGGTCCCAGTTGCCCCGCTGTACGTTGCTCCAGTAGCCCAGGATCTTGCGGTTCAGGGTGATCATCATGCCCAGAGCCAGCTCCGCCACGGCGTAGGCGTTGACCCCCGGGGTGTTGAGGACGGGAATCCCCCGGCGGCCGGCGGCTTGGATGTCCACCGAGTCGTACCCGGCCCCCCAGCGGATGACCGCCTTCAGGTTGGGCTTGTTGGCCAGGACAGATTCCGGCGTCTTCAGGACCCGGACGACGATGCAGTCCACGTCGGTGAGGGCCTCGTACTCCTCCTGGGTTGCAGCTGAAAGGAACTCCTGGTCTGGGAGAAGCCTTTGAAACTGCTCCAGGGTTCCGGTGGGGTAGGGGCCGGCCAGCACAATTTTCACAGTTGCTTCACCTCCTTGAGCTGCGCGGCCACCTGGCGCATCAGTTCCTCCGAGGGGGACTTGCGGTCCAGCTTGGAGGTCTCCACGATCAGGTGATACAGGTCTACGCCGCAGTCCTGGGCCACCGACTTGAAGGTCTTCATAAAAGAGGAGTGGGCGCCGCTGTAGCCCAGAATCAGGTCCTTGGGCTTCAAGGGGGTGTGGTAGCCCTCCTTCTCCATGGCGGGGATGAGTTCCTGGTCCTCAAACTGAAGCAGGGTGTACAGGTCCACGTCCAGGGCCTTCCCCTGCTGGTGCATCAGGGCCACCGCCAGCTCGGTGGGCATGTTGCCGGCGCTGCGGGCCATGCCCAGCAGGCCGCAGTCCAAGATGTCTGCCCCGTGCTCCGCCGCGGCCAGGGCGTTGGCGGCGCTGAGCCCAAGGTTGTTGTGGCAGTGGAAGCCCACCGGGATCTTGATGCGGGCCTTCAGAGCCTCAACATATGCTCCGGCATCGGCGGGGTGCATGGTGCCGGCGGAGTCCATAATGGTGACCTCATCCACCCCGTGCTCCTCCAGCCCGGCGGCCTCCTCGGCCAGCTCCTCCGGGGTGAGCAGGTAGGCCTTCATCAGGGAGTAGCGCACTTTAATGCCGTGCTTCTTGATGATGGCTGCCTTGTCATAGGTTGTTTTTCCGTCTCCCGCGTCCGCACCCAGACGCAGGAAGGAGATGCCCTTGTCCGCAGCCATAGCCACGTTGTCTGCCTCAAAGCGCTTGGCGTTCAGAAACATGCCGATTTCCGCCCGGTCCAGATAGGGGTGGATCAGATCCAGGTAGGCCCCGTCGCTGATGGGGGCGGGAGAGCCCTTCTCTGTGGCGCCCAAGCCCTTGGCGTTGCCCATCTCAATAATGCGGATGTTGCTGCGCAGCAGCCCCTCGATCATCATTCGGGTCAGCTCCGGGGAGAAGCCGTTGCCTACCACATTGGCCCCGTCCCGCAGGGTACAGTCCATGATTTTCATTGTGGTTTCCCTCCATAAGATTGCACCATATGTGCGTTTTGCTATATTCAAGATACAAAAAACGTGGTAAAATGTAAAACACAGATAATTTTGGCGGGGCAAAAAAATTTTTTGTGGCCTGCTTTCAATTTTTCTGTTTTGACGAAACGAACGGATATCAAGAGAGGGAGTGCTGCGGATTGGATACCATCAGTTTGTACTATTTTACCGAGGCGGCAAAGGATTTGAACTTTACTCAAACCGCCAACCGGCTGTTTCTCTCCCAGCAGAATCTCAGCAGCCACATCGCCCGGCTGGAGTCCAAGTGCGGCTGCAAACTGTTCCAGCGGAAGCCCAAGGTGCAGCTCACCTATGAGGGAGAACTTTTCCTGGCCTATGCCAAAGAGGCAGTGGCTTCGGAGGGCAACATTCTCTCTGTCCTGAAGGCGGTGGCCGACGAGGACTCCGGGCGTCTGCACATCGGGGTATCCACCCCCCGGGCGGCCATTTTTATTCCGGAGGTCCTGCGGGATTTCACCAAGACGTACCCCGGTGTCAGCGTCCGAATCTCCGACCGCCCTTCCTATCTGCAGGAGCGGCAGCTGGCAGACAACGCCATGGATTTCTGTGTGGGGGTGTTCCAGTCCCAGAATCCGGAGCTGCAGGCCACCCACCTGCTGACCGACGGGCTGTATCTGTGCATGTCAGACAATTTGTTTCGAGAATATGTACAAGACCGGGCAGAGCATCTGTTGAGCACCGGACAGGAGGGAATTTCCATGGCGGATTTTCCGGGACTGCCGGTAGCCCTCCCCTCGGATGGGATTCCCTTGTCTCGGGTGATTCTGTCCTGCTACGAGGAGGCGGGCGTTACCCCTAATGTGCTCCTGACAACGGCCTACCCGCAAATGTTCCGGGCCCTGTACTTCCAGGGGACTGCTGCCTTTTTTGCCACAGGCATGATTCTCAGCGACCACCTGAGAAACCGCCCGGCCGGCGTTCCGCCGCTGCACGCATTTCCTCTGCTCCTGAATGGAGACTTTATCAAGCGGGAGATTACACTGCTCACCAACCGGCACCGGTATCTCTCCAAGCCAGCCAAGCATTTTATTTCCCTGACGCAGGCGTTTTTTGCCGCTATCGAACTGGAGCGGGCAGGATTTGAAGATGGAAGACCGCGGGTGTTTGACCCGGGTTTTTGATGTAAAGATTGCAAGCCCAGTCAATTCAATAAATCAGTATGAAATTTGACTTCTCAGCTCATCGAAGCGTGGATCGCCGCCTTGGCTGTTGCCGGCAACAGGTTGAGGAGAACGATTCCGCATGCCGTCAGGTGGGGGCAAGCAGAGCGTTTGGCTTGCCGCGAGCGGCCGCCAACGCAGTTTCCGGGCGGAAGCCCGGACCCACTTTATCAGCAGAGAAAGAAAATGCTGCGGTACCTTAGGCACCAAGAATCAGAATCCCGCCGTGTCGCCCCTGTGTGGCCTCGTGTGAGACGGTTGACCGCAGAACGGCCGTGTCCCAACAAACCAAGACGCCGCCGCTGTGCGGCCTTTATAGGCGAAAGGTGGGGACAGAAAGTCGGCGTCCAGAGCGCTCCGTATTTTTCATTTCTGCAGCCAATTTTTATTCTCTGAAATAGATTCTTCTGCCCCTGCTTCTGACCGATTTGTTGAAACCAGGGGCGTTCGAATTTAGTACGAGGATAAAGGGAGGTGGTCGCAAAGCGCCCACCTCCCGGTCACAACGCCCCGCAGAGCGGGGCGTGTCAAGGGATTGCGGGATTTCGCCTCAGCGCCGTGCTAGGTGGTCGCTGCAACCGTTTTTTGACTTTTAGGTGGTCGAGGGTTTGAAAAAATCCAGCGGTTCCAAAGAGTTCCCGGCTTTTTACCGGCGCTGTACACAGCGATACCTCGGGTATCTCAAAAATTGCGCCGCCTAAACAAAGAATGGAAGCCGCTCCGGAACTGGAAAATGCGACGGTGTTGACAAAGAGGTGAGGAAAGATTTTTTGCATAATCTCCGTTCATTTTGCGTTGTTTTCGCTCCATTCCACTTGCTTTCCGGCACTCTTTGAACGTACTGCCTCCATATACTCCACGCCGCTCTGTGGCTGAAAATGTGGTCAAAAAATTCTCCCGTCCTTTACCGATGACAGCTCATCGGCAAAGGACGGGAGATATTTTCTGCCTCTGCTCCTTGTATGGAACACTAATAAAGAGGAACAGGAAAACTATTTTGACTTTGCCATCAACTCAAAATTTAAGGGGCAGTAAACAATAAAAAGCCCTGCCCGTCGCATCAGAGCGGAGGATATCTTAAATGTGTCTCCCGTTTGAGTTTTCGGAGAAGAAGACGAGAACCTCCAGTCCATGCGGTACAGCCTGCTGGAACTGCACCGTCCCACCGTGGGCCTTCACAATCTGCCGCACCAACTTGAGGCCCAGGCCGTGTTCCCCGCTCTGGGTACTGGAGACATCCGTTTCCTGGTTCAGCGCCTCCAGCCGGACATCATCCATCCCCACGCCATCATCGGCCACTGTGCAGGTGCATCGCCCATCCTCCGCGCCCACCGTAACAGAGATATGGCACCCCTGGGGATTGTGGACGATGCTGTTGCGGATCAGATTGTCCAGCATCCGCCGGAGAAGGGCGGTATCGCCCTCCATCCGGGCCGCACTGCCAGGATGCTCCTCGGAAAATGCAATCTCAAACTGTTCTGGCAGGCCGCTGTTGAGCACCTCGCTCACCGCCTGCCGCCCGATCTCCGCCAGATCCACCGTCTCCCGGCGGATGGGCTGGAGGGCGTACTCCAGCTTGGTGGTCAGGTTCAGATCCTCTACCAGAGATTTCAGACGCTCCCCCTGCTGCCGGATCATCCCGGCCTGGTGACGGGCCTCGGTTGGGAGCGCGTCGTCGTCCTCCAATTCACTGGCGTATCCCAGCACCATGGAGAGTGGGGTGCGGATGTCGTGAGATACCCCACGGATCCACTCCGCCCGGGTGTTGTCCTTCTGCATCAGGTAATCCCCGGCCCGGTTTAGCCCCGCGTTGATCTCCGCCAGTTCCCCGCGCTCGTCCAGGGGCTGGTAGCTGCCCCGGCTCAGGTCTTGGATGCCCCGCAGGATGGGGGACATGGCCTTCTCCACCCGGCGGGTGTTCCGAAGCATCAGGAAGACCATCAGCAGCAGGTTGAACACAAAGACCGCAATGGCCCCCACCAGGAACATCATCAGGGAGGGAGTCTCCATGGAAAAGTAGTACTTCACCAGAGTGTCCGGTTGGAATCCCACCACCATCAGGGCGCCGTCCTCCCGGCTCCACACTTTCACTGGATAGTCCTGGAGATACCAGCGGCTGAAGGAGGCCACCTGAGCGCTGGTGTAGGACCGGGGCAGTTCCTCCGGCAGGTCCTGCTCCCAGACCACAGTACCGCTCTCATCCAGGAGCATGGCCCAGGCGTCATGCTCCCGCAGCAGGGCCAGTGCCGTGTCGTCTGCCGTCCAGACGCCGCCCTGCTCCGTCACATGGCTGGAGACCGACCGGACAGATAATCCGTTGTCTGTCCCGCTCATGTATCCGGCGACCATAACGCTCAGAACCAGCGCGATGTTGACCACGAAGAACAGCGCCAGAATGCCAATGGTAGAGAAAATGTAGCGACGGAAAAAACGCTGCACTGGATTCACGACTTCGCTCCCTTCAAATTGAGCCGGTAGCCCAGCCCCTTGGCCGTCACCAGGGAGACCGGCTTGGAGGGATCAGCCTCGATTTTTTCCCTCAGGTGGCGGATGTGAGTCGAGAGAGTGCTTTCGTAGCCCTGCCAAAACTCCCCGCAGATAGACTCGCACAGGATGCCGGTGGTGACGATCCGGCCGGCGTTCTCATAGAGCTTCTGGAACAGCTGGAGTTCCTTGGCGGTCAGGGGCGTCCGCCCCCCGTCCTTCCATACCTCTGCCTTCTCCAAGTCCACCGTGGAGGCCGCCAGCTCCACCGTCCGGTGTGGCTCCGGATAAGTCCGATAAAGAATAGCCCCCACCCGGAGCAGCAGTTCCTTGGGCAAAAAGGGCTTGGGAAGATAGTCGTCCGCCCCGATCTCCAGCCCCTCAATGCGGTCCTCCGCCTCACCCCGGGCAGTAAGCATCAGGACGGGGACATGGCTGGTGCGGCGGATTTCCCGCAGGACCTCGAAGCCATCCATCCCCGGCATCATCACATCCAGGACGATCAGCGCCGGCTGCTGCTCCCGCCAAATCTGGAGGGCCTCCTGGCCGGAGGAGGCGGTCACAAGATCGGTATAGCCCGCCCGGCGAAAAATGGAGCACAGCATCTCCAAAAGGTCCCGGTCATCGTCCACCAACAATAATTTATGTTCCATCATGGGACGCCTCCTTCCGTTGAAATTATGATACCACCAAAGCAGCGGGCTGCCTATGCCTGCGGAAAAATCTCAGAGAAAAATTAAGGTTGGCTCAGCGTTATCTCAAGGTGCGGGTGCTATCCTGTTGCTACCAAGCAAAGGAGGTACCGCTTATGAGCGACTGTATCATTGAAACCAAGGGCCTAACCAAACGCTACGGGGACCAGGTCAGCGTCTCCAGTCTGGATCTCCATGTACAGAAGGGGCGTATCTACGGCCTCCTGGGACGCAATGGGGCGGGCAAGACCACCACCATGAAGATGCTCTTAGGGCTGACCGTCCCCACATCCGGCACGGTGACCATCTTCGGCCGGCCGCTGAAGGGGAACGAAAAGCGCGTCCTGCCCCGCATCGGCAGTCTCATCGAGTCCCCCGGGTTTTACCCCAACCTGACCGGGACGGAGAATTTGCAGATCTTCGCCCGGCTCCGGGGCCTCAAAAGTCCCAACTATATCAAAGGGGCGCTGGAGCTGGTGAACCTGCCCTACCGGGACAAGAAACGCTACGCCCAGTACTCCCTGGGCATGAAACAGCGGCTGGCCATCGCCCTGGCGGTGATGCACGACCCGGAGCTGCTGATCCTGGACGAGCCCATCAACGGCCTGGACCCCATCGGCATTGCCGAGGTGCGGGACTTCATCCGGGCGCTGTGCGACGAACGGGGCAAGACCATCCTGCTCTCCAGCCATATCCTCTCCGAGATCGCCCTGCTGGCCGACGACATTGGGATCATCGACCACGGTGTCCTTCTGGAGGAAGAGAGCCTGGCGGAGCTGGAGCGGAAGAACGGGAAAGTCCTCCGCTTTACCGTGTCCAACGCACCGGTGGCCGCCCAGCTGCTCCAGCAGGAACTGGGCATCCAGGCCGTCACCGTGGAGAATGAACGGGGTCTGACCGTCCGGGATCTCCGCCTGGACACCGGCGCGGCGGTGCGGCGGTTCGTGGAGGCGGGGCTGGTGGTGTCCGACGCCCACCTCTACGAGGACACCCTGGAGGACTACTTCAAGCGCATCACAGGGGGTGAGGGCATTGCTTAAACTTCTGTGGTGTGAATTTGCCAAGCTGCGGCGCAAGCCGTTGTTCTTCGCCGCCGCTGCCGTGTCCGCTCTGATACCCCTGGGGTGCGCCCTGTTCCTGCCAGACTTTCAGGAGTTCACCAGTGGGGCCGAGGCGGTGGACGGCATGATGTCCACTCTGTTTCAAATGAGCGCCTACCTGCTGCTCATGCCCGCCCTGGTGGTGTTGGCCTCCAACCTGCTTTTTGAGGAGCAGGACAACGACACGCTGAAAAACCTGATGACGGTACCGGTGAGCAAGCCCGCTTTGGCCATGGCAAAGATGGCCCTGCTGTTTCTCTTTTCCATCGCCTTCATGGCGGTAGGGGGCCTGGTCATTTTATTCATCGTGCTGGCCGCCGGGTGGGAGCCGGTTGGTTTCTGGCGGCTCTTCTTTGTGGGCATCGGCCAGGGGATCATGATGTGGGACGGGGCACTGCCCTGCATCCTGCTGGTGGTGCTGCTGAACCGGAGTTACATCATCTCCGTGATTGTCACCTTTTTCTATACCGCCGTCAACTACATCTTCGGCCTCAATGACCTCTTCATCACCCAGCCCTTCGGCCTGAACCTGGGGACGCTGCTGCCCGGGCCGCTGACCTTCCGGTGGTACTTCCAGTACCTCGACTTTTCCAATGCCGGTGCCGAGATGCTGGGACTTTTGGAGCGAGTCAGCCCCTATTTCGTCACCACCGCCCAGGCGTTTCTGGTGACTGGAGCGGAGGCCGCGGTGTTTCTGGCCCTAATTGCGCTGGCCTATAAGCGCCAAGGCGTTTGAGGAGGTGCAGAGCATGAAGAAGATGATTCAGACGGAGTGGTGGAAGCTGCGGCGGTGTCAGATCCTGCTGGTGGGCATCGTGGCCCTGGCCCTCTGCCCGGTGGTGCAGTACGGCACCCAGCTGATCGTGAACCCGGAGATCCGGGACCCCAACTTTGACTTTGTCCACCTGTTCGCCAATGTGGTGTGGGGCAACACCCAGGTGTTTCTCCCCATCTCTCTGGTGATGATCGGCGGGTGGCTGATCGACCGGGAGAATACCCATGACACCATGAAGAACCTGCTCACCGTCCCGGTGTCCTATCCCAAACTCCTGGGGGGCAAGCTGGCGGTCACCGGCCTGCTGTCCCTGCTGTTTGGCCTTTACAGCGTGGCCGTGACGGTGCTCACCGGGATGCTGGCGGGCCTCCCGGGGCTGACGCCTGGAGTGATCCTCCAGCAGGGTGGACAGGTGGTGGCCGCGGCGCTGACCACCTTCCTGGTCTGTATGCCCATGATTTTGATTTTCGGGCAGATGCGGGGCGCCTATCTGGGCGGCTCCATCCTGACCTTTTTCCTGGGATACTGCATTTTGTTCTTTAAGAGCGGGTTCCTGCTCTCCGCTTACCCCTTCTCCGCGGCGCTGGTGCTGGCCGGCTTTGATATGCAGGAGTACAACGGGGCCACCGAGGCACCCAGCATCCCGCTGGCCCTCCTGGGTATGGCGGCGGTCATCGGTTTGACGGCGGCTATCTTGGCCTTCTCCCGACCCAGCAGCAAAGCCGGGAGTACAAAAAGGAAAAAGGCCGGCGGCCGCGGCCGCCGGCAGGCAGGGAGGAGAACACGATGAAAGAAAACCGAAAGAGATGGACACTGCTCCTGACCTGCGGCCTGCTCTGTGTCTTTTTGCTGTCCGGCTGTTCCGGCGTGATGCAGTCACTGGCGGACGGGACGAATGCGGTACTCAATGGATTGGCGGAGGGAACTGACCGGGTCACCGGTGCCTTGGCAGATCTCACGGACAATGCGATGGAGGCCGCCGCTGGCGCAACAGATGATTCCGTCAAGGACTCCATTCTGGATGCCTATAATTCCCTGGTGGATACCGCTGGCTCTTGGGCGCTGACGCCGGACCGCTCCCTGCAGGGGGAGCGGGTCCGAGGTGAGGATGGCTACACCGGCACTTATGAGGCCGGCTACGAGGACTTTTCCGGCACGGAACTGCTCTTTAGCGGCACCACCCTGGACCGGGCGGCCGGGAGCACGGTAGAGATCTCCTGCTCTCTCCACATCGAGGAGGGCGAGGCCGCCGTCTTTCTATGCTCCGGCGGGGAGGACCCGGTGGTCCTACTGTCCGAGAGCGGGGACTATGCCTCCACCATCGAGGTGGGCGGCCGCAGCACCTATATCGGCGTCTGGGGCGAGGAAGCAAACGGGAGCGTATCCATTCAGATTGATTGATCCGCCGGGCGACGTCATAAGGAAAGAGCTGCTGTATAGCAGCTTTTTGTCAGGTGCTGAAAGCGGCGGCTTTGATTCAATCAAAGCCGCCGCTTTCGTATCGAAATATCAGGGCCTGCCCTCTTATTTATAGCAGGCTATCGTCATACACAGAGAATGCGGTTTTTCAGCTCCACGGCATTGAGCGCAAGCACCGTGCTTTTCTGACCCAGGGGCAGTTCGTCCCCATCCACCGTGAAGATCGCGCCGCCGGCCTCCGCCAGGATGATCCGCGCAGCGTTGTGATCCCATGGAGAGGATCGCATGGTTACAAACAGATCTGCCCGGCCTGCGGCCACTTCACACAATTCCAAGGCCACGGAACCCAGACAGCGGACGCCCCGAACCTTCCGGGAGAGCCGAATCATCCGCTCTTGGTACGGATGAGGCTCCAGAAAGGTATATTGCAGGCCCGGCGTTGTCAGCAACAATTCCGAAAGCTCCCGCCGGCCGGAGGTGTGGATCAGCGTCTGATTCTGCCATGCGCCGCCACCGCGCTTTGCCCAGTAGAGCGTCTCGCGTTCCACGTCCAGCA